>SKEH01000384.1_pt1 | contig 28025 bp, 24 predicted proteins | sample 4826571 | NCBI WGS metagenome assembly SKEH01 (sample SAMN11008814, study PRJNA524170) | human gut metagenome | biome: Human fecal sample; material: Feces; isolation source: fecal sample from pouch patient p29 | host: Homo sapiens | place: Israel: Tel-Aviv | collected 2016-09-14 | reverse complement strand
GCAATTCGTGCATGTCCAAGAATGCCTGGAGTCTTCTGGAATAGACGCCAGTTGCTTCAAAGATAATCTGTGGGTTAGTAACCTGCTTAAGGTCACCTAGCAGCTGATTGAAGCCTACCATATCGTTAGAGATGGCATAGTCATTAACTTTTTGGCCATGGACCATAATGCATACGTTAGACTTTCGGCTGCTAACATCAATACCGAAAACAGTTTTCAATAAATCCATAAGAATAAACCTCCGCTTTACTCGGAGATGAGCTACCTCCACCTAATCCAATCAGATCTAATTTTCTCAACAGGACTTTAACAGCCAACATACTTAGACGAGATTCACAATTGAATGGTGAAGCTGCCCGTTTTGCCTACGACATCGTGTGTCCAAAAAAAGAACGGCATTGGCTTCATCTCCACTTTACATAGTAAAAGAAAAAGTGTTGAACGACTACTCCGTCGAGTAATCATCCAACACTAGGTTAGTATGTTTTGCCTTTTTAGAAAAAATTTACTTTTTCTTAGGAGCAGTTTTCTATTACTTTGCTAGGCTGAAAAGGCAGGAGAAGCAAAAAAAGAGCCGACCCTTAGGTCAGCTCTTAAAACTCCCATGCTGGACGTCCCAGCTATTCATTCATGCCCACTAAAGGAGTCGAACCTTCACTCTGTTGCCAGAACAGCGACCTGAACGCTGCGCGTCTGCCAATTCCGCCAAGTGGGCATCTCGTGCCTCAGCACATATTTAATAATAGCAAAAATTTGGTAAAATGGAAGTGCTAATCCAAAATTTTCGTAATTTTTTTGAAAAGAGGAGCGACTTTGTTAAAAAAGATCAAAAAGGCGCTGCTGAGTCTGGCAGCCAGTGGATTATTACTGACCGGAATAAGTACTTGGCAGGCCGCGCCGGTTGCGGCGGCAACCGCCAACTACCAGCAGCAGGACTTGAACCTGGACGTCAAGGCCGCGATTGCCGTTGATGCCGACAGCGGGCAGATACTTTATGCCAAGAATGCCACGACCCCGCGGCAGATTGCTTCCATGACCAAGCTGGTGACAGTTTACCTGACCCTGCAGGCCATCAAGCAGGGCAAGCTGTCCTGGACCAGCACGGCTAAACCGACGGCCGCGATTGCCAAGATCAGCCAGAACACTGAGTATTCCAATGTGCCATTAACTAGCGGCCATGCTTACACGATCAAGGAGCTTTACCGGGCCACTTTGATCGAATCCGCTAACGGGGCAGCCTTGACCCTGGCTCAGGCTGTCAGCGGCGACCAGGTAACTTTTGTTAAAAAGATGCGGGAGCTTTTGACCAGCTGGGGGATTAAGGACGCCAAGATTTACAACGCCTGCGGCTTGGCTAATGGCAGCCTTGGCTCAGCTGCTTACCCGGGCGTGGGCAAGGACGTTGAAAACGAGATGTCAGCCACTGACATGGCCATCGTCTGCCAGAAGCTCTTAAAGGACTTCCCGGAAGTCTTGCAGACGACTTCAATCACCAGCGCTACCTTCTCATCCGGTTCAACGCAAAGCCAGATGACTAACTGGAACTGGATGCTGAAAGGGCTGAGCAGCTACTACTCTGACCTGCCAGTTGACGGTTTGAAGACCGGGACGACTGACAAGGCCGGTGCCTGCTTTGCCGGGACTGTGAAGAAAAACGGCCACCGGATCATCACCGTGGTTTTGGGCGCCAAGCACGCAAACAGCCAGGACCCGTCCCGTTTCGTGCAGACGGCCAAATTGATGCACTATGTCTACCAAAACTACACGGCCGTAACCTTGAAGAAGGGGTCCAGCATCAGCGGGGCCAACACGGTCAAGGTGCCAGAAGGCAAGGAAACCAGCAGCAAGGTTGTCTTGGGCAAGACGGTGACTATCTGGGCCAAGCAGGGCAGCAAGCTGCAGACTTCTTTATCCAAGACTGCTGTTTCTGCCCCTGTAAAGAAGGGGAGCAAGATGGCCAGCTACAAGTTCTCAGCCACTAGCGGTAAATTGCCATCTCTTAGCGGCAAGACGGTGACTGCTCCAGCCGTGGCAACTCAGGACAACCAGGAGGCCAACTTCTTCGTCCGTTTGTGGCGGAGCATCTTTGGCAGCAAGTAAGATGAAAAGCATTGATGAAGATTTAGCCCGGCAGGTGGTCCGCCCCCGGCCGGCGGAAAGCCACAAGGGCAATTACGGCCGGGTCCTGCTAATTGGTGGAAATCACCAGTATGGCGGAGCCATCAGCATGGCCGCCGAAGCCGCGGTTTACTCCGGGGCGGGTCTGACAACGGTAGCGACCGACCCGGTCAATTTTGCCGCCCTCCACGCCCGCCTGCCAGAAGCAGCCGTGCTCGATTACAATTTAGATCTGGCTGAGCAGATATCCCGGTCTAATGTAATTTTGTGCGGGCCTGGCCTGGGCCTGGAGGAAAAAGCCTGGGAAATTTTAGAAGCAGTCTGCCAGCATGCAGGTTCTGACCAGACTATTGTTTTTGACGCCAGTGCTTTGGACTTGCTCAGCCAAAAGCCTGACCTGCTGAGAAATCTCCAGGCCGGCCTGGTCATTCTGACTCCCCACCAGATGGAGTGGCAGAGGCTGAGCGGGATCAAGATTGCTGACCAGGAAGACCAGGCCAACCAAGCGGCTCTTTCGCGTTTGTTCTCTGGCAAAATGAAAAGTGTTATACTAATCTTGAAGGCACATCGAACGCGAGTATATGCTTTTACAGGTGAAATCTACCGCAATTCAGCCGGCAACCCGGGAATGGCTACGGGCGGAATGGGCGATACTTTAGCTGGAATTATTGCCGCTTTTCTTGGTCAGTTTGGCCCCAAGCTGACCAGCGTTTTAGCAGCAGTTTACTGCCACTCAAGGGCAGGGGACGACCTTTACCAGTCCTCCTACCTGGTGCGGCCAACGCAAATTTCTGCTTATATGCCGCGCTTGATGAAGCGCCTGAGCACCTGTTAGATATCGGAGGGAATTATGAAAAAGTCAAAGTATCTTACCCTGCTTTCAGTGGCGGCTTTGACCCTGCTGACCAGTGGCCTGGGCAGCCAAGCAGTCTTGGCTGACACGGACACGGCGCAGACGGCAGAGACGACGACCAATACGTCAACCAACACAACGGATACGTCAGAAACGTCAACTGCTTTAAACCAGCAGGAAGCCAAAGGGCAGAAGCTGACCACGCCTGTGGGCACTCTGCCGAATCCTTCTGACGCCATCAGCAACAGGGCTGATTTAAAGAACGTCCAGGGTTACAGCTGGAAGACCACGCCAGACGTGTCAGCTGCCGGCAGCCAGAAGGCAACGGTAGTCATCACTTATACTGACGGGACGACCAGCGAAGTTGAAGTCGACCTGGAAGTAGTAACCAGAGTAACCAGTTATGCCAGCCAGAACAGCCCTGTAGCCAAGACCGGCTTGACGGTCAAGGTGGGCAAGAGCCTGACGGCCAGCTCAGCCATCAGCAACCTTTCCAGCCTTAAGAACGTGGCCAGCGTGACCTGGAAGCAGGCACCAAGCACGGCCAAGGCCGGCACGGTCAAGGGGACTGTTTTGGTAACCTACACTGACAAGTCGACTGACACGGTAGATGTCACGGTTAAAGTGTCTTCCGTCGTGACGACCAAGAAGTCGGTCAAGAAGAGCAAGAAGAAGCAATACATAACCAAGACCCGGAAGATCATCCTGGACCGGCCGGGCAAGAACAAGACCATCAACCAAAAGATTAAGCTGTCCAGAACGGTAACGACCACTACCACGACGACTAAAATCTATACTGATGGCAAATTAACCAAGACTTCCAAGAAGGCGAAGAAGAGCTATGGCAAGTGGTCAAAAGGGACATGGAAGAGTTATAAGGTTCCTGCAATAAGCGGCTACAAGCGCAGCACGACTAAGGTTAAGGCCAAGACGGTGACCAGCAAGACCAAGAATATTACCGTCAAGGTCAGCTACAAGCGGGTTCTGCATAAGCCAGCCAACGCTCCTTACTATGACCCTGCCGACATGCGGGCCAAGACTGGAGCTTACTACTTCCAGTCAAGTGAGAAGCGGGCTTACCCGAACCTGGCCAAGTACAAGAATGTCTGGATCCGGGTTTCCATCCTGGGCAACCGGGTTTACGTCATGAGCGGCAAGAAGGTCATCTACACTATGTACTCTTCAGCCGGCCGTTTTGAAATGACTAACGGCAAGTACCAAAGCGACACGCCGCGTGGCACCTTCTACTTGAAGGCAGCTTACGGCCCGTCCTTCATGTCTTCAGACGGCGTAGGGGCCCGTTACTACATGGCTTACTACGGCAGTGACTACTTGTTCCACAGCGTGCCAATCAACAACTATGGCTCTGGCGTCTACTACAAGGGCTACCACTATGGCTACGGCGGCGTCGGCAGCAATGCCCCACCTGACTGTGCAAGGGACCAAGCCAGACTCTCACGGCTGCATCCGGCTGACGCTGAGTGACGCCCGCTGGCTGTACGGTCAACGGACTTCAGGCAAGCTGAAGGTGGGTACCAAGGTCGTTATCAAGTACAAGTAGGCCTTTAAGTAGAATTTCTAGTCAAAAAAGTAATATTACTTGTTAATGTAAAAGTAAACAGGACTTTTTCACGCAATGTGGAAGAGCCCTGTTTTTTTGCCCTGTATAGAATTGAATTACCTATTGTTGCGGTTTTGCAGGACGACATCTATAACGCGACCAGCTATACCAGCCATGATGAAGCCGTAACTGACCGGGGGACCGGCACCCACTACGCTTTAGCCAGTGAGCTTTACCGGGAATTAACCGACAAGAGCCAGCAGAGCTTGACTGACGATGACAAGACTTATGTCCTTGATCAAGAGCTACTAATTAGTAACAAGTAATATAGAACTACGCGTGGTGCTAGTTGAAGAAGCTGAATCCATATCTCTGTAGGATGTAGCTGATATTGTAAGTTAATACAATTATCTCGACAGTTTGTTGGAAACCATCTACACTTCTTGCAAGTATATTTTCAATTCCGTAGTACTTTAGTACTGAAAACACACTCTCGATTGTTCTGCGAATCGCCATTAGCTCTCTTTTGTTATGCTGCTTAGCACCCTTCATATTTTTCCGATAAGGTGTCCACAGTATATAACCGTCTATCTTGAGGGCATCGTGCAGTAGTTTGCCTATATAACCCTTCATCGCCTAAGATAAAGTGCCCTTCGGGACGGGTACTGAGAATCAGCTCTTCTACTTCTTTTGCATCGTGGATTGATGCCTTGGTGATTACATAGCCAAGAACATACCCGTCCTGAGATACGGCAAAATGGCCTTTAAAACCGTAGTAGTAAAACTGTAAAACTTTTTGGTTGAGTTATAGCCAATGTTGGCTGTTCCTTCAAACACCACCTTAGCTCTGCGGTTTCTGATTGGCTGACACAAAGGCATGGGTAGACTGTCAATGATCATATACTGATCAAACAGATCGACTCTTGACTTCAGATCGTTGACGATCTGAGCAGTGATGCCAAGAAGCGCTCTAGCCCTGCGCTTAAAACGAGGCCTAGAAAGACCACAAAGTCACCAGCAACGGGCAAATCTGCGCTGAGAAGATATACCTTCCTCAGCTTGCCAGACAAGTAATGCAATGATTTCGTAGTCTGGAACCTTTACCAGACTGGCATTGCGGCGGTGAGTTAACCGAGATGGGGCGTACTTGTAATAAAGTTTCTTGCAGATTTTCGACAAAGTTCTAAACTCTACTTGCAAACGGTGACTATAACGTTTAATCTGTAGTTGGTTCAACATTGTAAGGACTCCTTTCTGTTTTTGAATAAAGAAATGCCAGTTATATAATTACAGTGTATTAGTATACGCAAATAACTTCTCAGGAAAAATTAGGAGACGCATCAGAGTATGAATTCAAGAAAGAAAATGATGAATGAACCATCTAGCGAAAAGCAAAGATGGTCCTTAAGAAAGATTAGCGTAGGTATGACGTCTGTGCTTCTTGGGGCGACTATGTTCTGGGCTAGTGGCGCGGGCAGCCAAGTAAAGGCTGATACCACGACTGCTAGCGAGCAAGCAGCCCAGACGCAGACGAATACAGCGAGAAAAGCTGGCACGGAAAGTACCAAGCAGACAGAAGACAATAATGCCAATGCAGATGCAGGCAAGACTGCAGAAACTCGCGCGGCAACTGACAACGGCAGTCAAGAAACCACCACGGAATCGACGGCTGCCTCTTCTTCTGCCCAAAATCAGGGCCAAGCAGCAACCGCTACCTCAAGTACAGCCACCAAGGCTGCTTCGAGTATCCTCAGTCAAGCGGACAGCGAAACTGCCAACTCAAACACTAGTCAAGCAGTAACTGCTACCTCAAGCGCTACTACCGAGGCTGTTTCGAGTGCCGCCAACCAAACGGGCCAAAAAGTAAGCTCCAGTAATAACAAAAGCCATGAGGCAAAAGCTCACACAACTAGTGCTGCCTCTGGTTCTATTAGCCAAGTAAATGATGGACAACCTATCACTGGTCTACGACACTACAGTAATAACAAGCTAGAATATTATGGCACAGATCATGTTCAGTATCGTAATCGTTATGCTCGTCAGGGAAATAAGTGGTATTACTTTGGTAGCAATGGTGACGCAGTAACCGGCTTACGTCATTACGGCAATAACAAGCTAGAATATTATGGCGCGGACCACGTTCAATATCGTAACCGGTATTATCAAGAAGGTAATAAATTCTATTACTTCGGTGGTAACGGTGACGCAATGGTCACCATCCGTGGGGCAATTGAAAACGGCAAGTTTAATATTTATGATATTCGGACGAACAAGCTTATTAAGGGCCTCGACGCTGGTACTTGGGAGAACTTGGCCTATTCGATGGATGCCAACTCCATTAACAATGTTGATGGCTACCTTAGCTACAGTGGTTGGTACCGACCAATTGGAACAAGCCAAGATGGTAAGACATGGTACAAGACCGGGGCTGGTGACTGGCGGCCAATCTTGATGTATGTATGGCCAAATAAGGATGTTCAGGCACAATTCATTAAGTATTTTGTTAATCATGGTTATGAGAATGCTAATTATAGATTAACAAAGGTATCGGTAGCAAATCTTAATAAGGACACAGATGCAACAGTTCTTAACGCGGCAGCACAAAATCTTCGTTACGTAATTGAACAAAGTATTGCTACTAATAAGGGAACGGGTAAGTTAGCAAATGACATTAATGGTTTTGCAGCTACTGTTCCTGAACTATCGGCTTCATCTGAATTATCAGTACAGAGCATACCAAATTATAAGCCTAATGAAAGCGGAACTGTAGATAACGATCAAGTAATCTTCGTTAATGACGCTGATAGTAAGTATCGCTTAATGAACCGTACGATCAATAACCAAACTGGTAATGATAATAGCGATAACAGTCCTGAGTTATTGGTTGGAAATGATATTGATAACTCTAATCCGGTGGTACAAGCTGAGAACCTTAACTGGGAATACTTCTTGTTAAATTATGGTAAGCTGATGGGTTATAACCAGGATGGTAATTTTGACGGTTTCCGGATTGATGCTGCTGATAATATTGATGCTGATGTGTTCGACCAGATGGGACAATTAATGAATGATATGTACCATATGAAGGGTAACCCGCAAAATGCTAATAATCACTTAAGCTATAACGAAGGATACCATTTAGGTGCTGCCCAGATGTTGAACAAGAAGGGTAATCCACAATTGTACATGGATTCTGGAGAATTCTATACTTTAGAGAATGTCCTCGGACGTGCTAACAATCGTGATACTATTAGTAATTTGATTACTGGTAGTATTGTTAACCGGCAAAATGACGTTACAGAAAATGAAGCTACTCCAAACTGGTCATTTGTCACTAACCATGATCAACGCAAGAACTTGATTAATAGGTTAATTATTAAAGACCATCCTGGCATAGCTTACATTATGGGATCAGCATATAAAGCAGAATATGCTAACCAAGCTTGGCAAGAGTTTTATGCTGATCAAAAGAAGACCGATAAGCAGTATGCTCAGTATAACGTTCCAGCACAATATGCAATTCTTCTAAGCAATAAAGATACTGTACCGCAGATTTACTATGGTGATCTTTACAACGAAACTGCACAATATATGCAGGAAAAGTCGATCTACTATGATGCAATTACGACGTTAATGAAGGCACGGAAACAATTTGTTAGCGGCGGACAAACAATGACCAAGCTTAGCGATAACTTAATTGCAAGCGTTCGTTATGGTAAGGGCGTTGCTAATGCTAATAGTGAGGGTACTGATAGTTTGAGTCGAACGAGTGGAATGGCAGTTATCGTTGGTAACAATCCACAAATGGCAGAGCAAACAATTTCTATTAATATGGGTCGTGCCCATGCTAATGAGCAGTATCGTAACTTGCTTGACACAACGGATAATGGTTTAACATATAATGCTGATGGTGCTGAAAATCCAGAGACCTTAACAACTGATGATAATGGTATTTTGAAGGTTACTGTTAAGGGATACAGCAATCCTTATGTAAGTGGATATCTTGGTGTGTGGGTCCCAGTTGTTTCTGGAAATCAGGATGTTACTACTAATGCCGCCACTGTTTCAGCAGATAGTAATAAGATTTTCGAATCTAATGCTGCACTTGATTCTCATATGATCTATGAAGACTTTAGTTTGTATCAACCTGAACCAACAAGTACAGAGAATCATGCATATAATATTATTGCCCAAAACGCTGCGCTCTTTAACAACCTGGGAATCACTGACTTCTGGATGGCCCCTGCTTACACACCGTTTAGTATGAGTCGCTATAACGAAGGTTATTCTATAGCTGATCGCTATAACCTAGGGACTAATGCTAATCCAACCAAGTATGGAAGTGGTGAAGAATTAGCAAACGCGATTGCCGCTTTGCATAGCGCTGGCTTAAAGGTTCAGGAAGATATTGTTATGAACCAGATGATTGGCTTTTCCGGTCAAGAAGCAGTAACGGTTACCAGAACTAACGATCGTGGAGTGCAGATTTACGTCAATGGTAAGACATATGCCAATCAAATCTACTTTGCATACACGACCGGTGGTGGAAACGGACAGGAAACTTATGGTGGTAAGTATCTGTCAGAGTTACAGTCCAAGTATCCTGACTTGTTCACCACAAGGGCCATTTCTACCGGCGTAGCTCCTGATCCAACTACTCATATTACTAAGTGGTCTGCTAAATACGAAAACGGTACATCACTTCAAAATATTGGAATTGGTTTGGCTGTGAAATTACCTAATGGCGATTACGCTTACCTGGATGGTGGTAATAACGATAAGTTTAAGACGACCCTTCCAGAACAGATGGGATCGATTGGTTACTATGTTCAACAGGAATTAAAAAATCGGGCTTTCCTGCCAAGGCAATCGTACGGACGATCGAGCAGGCGCCAAAAACTGCGAAAGCAAAGAAATCTGGCAAAAGCACGATTAAAGTCAACGCCTGCAGTGGTTATCTCAATTTCCCGACTTTAAATCTGACTTTGCCGGTAGCCAGCAAGTGGCGCTTCAGCCGGCCAGCGCTATGTCTACCAGGTCCAGAAAATGGAAGTCCTGCAGCCGACCGCCATCAGCAAGATGGTTCAAAGTAAGTACGATTTGAGCCTGTTCACTTGTACTTATGACGGCACGACTCGTTTTACAGTTAGATGTCGTTTATTACAAATCGAATAAGTTTTTTTAGAGCAATCCATTTTGGATTGCTTTTTCTTTAAAATTTGGGCAAACTGAAGTGGTTTGACTATGTTTTTATGCTGATTTGTAAGATAATAAGCTTAATCCTGTGTGAAATCGCTATATTGGAGATTGCAAGCTTTTGAAAAAAAATTAGGAAAAGAGTGTAACTGATGAACAAGGCCCATAAACGAATAGGAATGCTGCTGATTGCCATAATCGCGTGCTTGATGGTCATTCCAGTCTTTGAGCCCCTGCCGGAGGTCGGCGGAAAGAGCAAGGTTCAGGAGCATCCCCCGAAGAAGGAACAGGTTGCCAAGAAAGAAAATGACCGCCCTTACCCTGACCCGAGTGACATGCGTCCCATGACCGGCCACTACTACCTGTATTCCAGCGAAACCAAGCGCAAGTACCCTGACCTGCGTAAGTACAAGGATGTCTGGATCCGCGTCTCCATTTTGGGAGCCCGGGCCTATGTCATGTCTGGCAAGAAAGTCATCTACACCATGTACGCTTCCCCGGGCGCGATCAAGAAGAACGGTGAAAGCCGGACCCCAGTCGGCAACTACCGGATCCAGGAAGAAGCCGGCGAGGTCTTCTACAATAATGACGGGGTAGGGGCCCGCTATTGCGTCTCCTACCACCAGCATGGGGTCTACCTCTTCCACTCAGTCCCGATCAACAACTTAAATTCCGGGGTTAAGGCCGGCAAATACCACTATGGCTACAAGGGCGGAGCCCACCTGACTACCCTGGGCAAGAAGCCGGACAGCCATGGCTGCGTTCGTCTGTCAGTCAGCGATGCCAAGTGGATCTATGAGCAAAGATTGAACGGGGGCCTGCCAGTTGGCAGCAAGGTTGTCCTCAAAATGCGTTAGGAAATCTGCATAGAGAAAGCGAACACAAATATTTTTGATATAAAACGCTTACAAGAGAGAATTTATTTGCTCTAATATTCATTATTGGGTACAATAGAGTCGTAAGAAGCTCAGGAGGTATTTTTATGGCTTATTTCGTTAATGGTAATGACATTTTTAAGAAGGCTCGTAAGGAACACTACGCTGTTGGTGCCTACAACACTAACAACTTGGAATGGACCCGCGCTCTTCTTCGTGGTGCTGAAGAAACCAGAACTCCATTGTTGATTCAAGTTTCAACTGGTGCTGCTAAGTACATGGGTGGCTACAAGCTCGTTAAGGACTTGGTAGAAGACTCAATGGACGCTATGGACATCTCAGTTCCAGTTATCTTGAACTTGGACCACGGCGACTACGACTCAGCTATTGAATGTATCAAGCTTGGCTACTCAAGCGTTATGTTCGACGGCCACGCATTGCCAACTGAAGAAAACTTGGCCAAGACCAAGGAAATCATCAAGCTGGCTCACGAACGCGGCATTTCTGTTGAAGCTGAAATCGGCAAGATCGGTGAAAACCAAGGTGCCGGCGAACTTGCTTCAGTAGAAGACGCTAAGGCCTTCGTAGCTGCTGGCGTTGACAAGCTTGCCTGCGGTATCGGTAACATCCACGGTGTTTACCCAGAAGGCTGGAGCGGCTTGAACTTCGACCGTCTTAAGGAAATCGCTGAAGCTGTTCCTGAAACTCCACTTGTTTTGCACGGTGGTTCAGGTATTCCTCAAGACCAAATCGAAAAGGCAATTTCTTTGGGTATCTCAAAGATCAACATCAACACTGAATTCCAACTTGCATTCCAAGAAGCTACTCGCAAGTATATCGAAGAAGGCAAGGACCAAGACAAGAGCAAGAAGGGTTACGACCCACGTAAGCTGCTCTTGCCAGGTACTGAAGCTATCACTGACTCAATGAAGGAAATGATCAGCTGGATGGGTACTCCATCAATCGACGACAAGGAAGCTGACGCTTCATTCGACAGAAGCTCACTTAACGAAGAATAATCTGAAGCTTCAGATTATTTTTCATGAGAAAAGGCTCTACAACAGCATTTGCTGCTATAGAGCCTTTTTCTTTTTTTCTTATTCAATTTTGTGCTTATTTTTTGTCTAATCTGACTGCGACCTGGTTAAAGCTGTAGGGTTTGACGAAGGTCAGCTGCCAGCCGGTTAAAGCCAAGTCTTCGCCGGCAAAATTTGGGTTGTAGAGGGGATCGCCCACGATCGGCCAGCCTGAGGCTGACAAGTGGACCCGGATCTGGTGGGTCCGGCCGGTTTCCAAAGTTACCAGCAGTTTAGCCTGCTTTTTCTCCTCGTCTTTTTCTAAGACCTGGAAGTGGCTGACTGCTCTTAAGCCGTCAGCTCTGACCTGCCTCTTTCTTTGGTCTGCCGGGTCTTGCCCGATCGGCAGGTCAATTGTGCCTTGATCGGGTATTTCTTTGTTTAAGTCAACCGTAGCCAGGTAGTCTCGTCTTAAGGTCTTGCTGGTCAGCTGCCGGTTTAAGATCGGGACGACTGCAGGATTTTTAGCGACCAGCAAGAGCCCGCCCGTCAGCATGTCCAGGCGGTGGACGATGTAGGGGCTGTAGCCTAAGTAGCTGGCACAGTCGTTAAGGGCCGTTCCGTTTTCCCCCTGGTTGGGGTGGGTCTTTTGCCCCTTGGGCTTGTCAATGACTAAAACATTTTCGTCTTCATAGACGACTTTTGGCATTTTGCCGCTGGCCGGGTAGTCTCCTTGCAGGGATTCCACCTGGTCTAAGTAGAGGTCGACTTTTTCATTGCCCTTGATCAGTTGGTTGAAGCTGCGGTATTGGCCGTTGACTAAAACCTGCCGCTCAGTACGAAGATAGTGCCGCCATTTGCGGGGAATTAAGAGCTGCCTAAGCAGGTCGCTGACGGAAACTGAGGGACGGTCTGCGGGATAGATTAAGCTGAAATGATAGATCATGGCTGGATTTATTTTCTTTCTAAAAACCTTGTTAGCGCAATTAAGAAATGGATAACTTGCTCCTTGCAGGATAGCCGCGGCCAGCTTTTATGATAAAATCAAACTGTTTAGACCACGTTCTAACGAAGGAGAAGATGTTAATGGAAAACAGGCGCAAAGCGCGTAAACAAATGAACGACTCCCAGCCCAAAAAGGGCTTGTGGAGATGGCTGAAAAGGATCAACTACCGCTTCCAACTGCTAAGATGGTTGATTTTGATCGTTTTGAGCCTTTTTTTAGCTGTATCTTCTTATTATACCTTTAAAGTCAAAACAGCCAACCTGTCCAACCTCCAGGCTTCCCTGGCCAAGACCACGGTTATCTATGACCAGAATGGCAAAAAGGCCGGGTCCGTGTCTTCCGGCAAGGGGACCTATGTCAGCTTGAGCAAGATTTCCCCCAATGTCCAAAAGGCCGTAGTCGCCACCGAAGACCGGACCTTCTGGACCAATATCGGGATCAGCCCCAAGGGCATCCTCCGGGCGGCGGTCAGCTATGTCATCCACGGGGGCAATATCGCCGGGGGCGGGTCGACCATCACCCAGCAGCTAGTCAAGAACTCCATTTTGACCCAGCAGCAGACTCTGTCCCGGAAGGTGGAGGAAATGTTCTATGCTATCCAGGTGACCAAGGTCTATTCTAAAAAGCAGATCATGGCCATGTACCTCAACAATGCCTACTTTGGCAACGGGGTCTACGGGGTCCAGGATGCCAGCCGCAAGTACTTCGGCAAGAACGCCAGCCAATTGACGGTGGCTGAAGGGGCAACCTTGGCCGGCATCTTGCGGAACCCTTCCTACTACAACCCGATCGATTCCCTCTCGCACTCGGTTTCCAGAAGAAACGTGATCCTGCAGCTGATGGTTGACAACAAGTCTATCAGCCAGACGACCGCCAACAAAGCCAAAAAAGAGGGGATGAACCTGGTTGATGCCTACAAGGCGACCAGAGGCTACAAGTATCCTTACTACTTTGACGCCGTCATCTCTGAAGCCATCAGCAAGTACGGTTTAAGCGAAAACGAGATCATGAGCAAGGGGCTGAAGATCTACACGACCCTGGACCAGAACTACCAGAAGTCCATGCAGGCCAGCTTCAAGAACAAGTACAACTTCCCGGTCAACCCGGCCGGCACGGCCCGGGCCCAAGGGGCCAGCGTGGCCATGGATCCCAAGACCGGTGCAGTCAAGGCCCTGGTCGGAGGACGCGGCAAGCACGTCTTCAGAGGCTACAACCGGGCCACGCAAATGCAGCGCCAGCCCGGCAGTGCCATCAAGCCCCTGGCTGTCTACGCGCCGGCTCTGGAGAACGGCTACCATTATGACTCTGACCTCTCCAACAAGCGGCAGAAGTTCGGCAAGAACGGCTATGAGCCGGTCAACGTCGACAACCAGTACTCGACCACGATCCCGATGTACCAGGCCCTGGCCCAGTCCAAGAACGTCCCGGCTGTCTGGCTTTTAAACAAGATCGGGGTGTCCACCGGGGTCAGCTACTTGAAGAAGTTCGGCATTACCGTCTCAAAGAGTGACCAGAACCTGGCCCTGGCCCTGGGCGGGGTGTCCACCGGGGTCAGTCCTTTGCAGATGGCCCGGGCCTACTCAGCTTTTGCCAACAGCGGGAAGCTGCCGGACAGCTCATACATGATCACCAAGATCACCGACGCCAGCGGCAACGTGATCGCGGAAAACAACAATACCGGGACCAGCCAGATTATTTCAGCTGACACGGCCAAGGAAATGACCCAGATGCTGCTCAGCGTCTTCACTTCCGGGACGGCCGTTAACGCTAAGCCAGCCGGCTACTTAGTAGCTGGCAAGACCGGGTCAACTGAAGTATCTTTTGCTTACGGGACTAAGGACCAGTGGATCGTCGGCTATACCCCGGACGTGGTCGCGGCTACCTGGGTCGGCTTTGACAAGACCGACAAGAACCACTACATGCAGGGGATTTCGGAAACCGGGATTACCACCCTTTATAAAGACGAAATGACCCGGATCCTTCCTTACAGCAAGCAGACCAGCTTTACCGTTCAGTCAGCTGACTCCATGGCCCAAAGCAATGGGACAAGCAGCTCTTCTTCAAGTTCTTCGGACTGGAGCAAGAAGCTGAAAGAATCGATTAGCAATGGGGTAAAGAATGCCGAATCAACGATTCAGTCATGGTACAATAAGATTACTGGAAAATAAGCAAACAGAATTTTTTATGGAATAAAAAAGGAGAAAAGAAAATGGTCAACATTTACGATACTGCCAACCAATTAGCTAACGACTTGCGGGGAACCCAGCAATTTTTGGCTTTGAAGGAAGCCATGGACGCTGTTAAGGCGGATGAGGGCAGCCTGGCCTTGTTCAAGGAACTGGACGCTGCCCAAATGGAAATCATGGAAGCCCAGCAAACCGGCATGGAATTGACTGAGGAGCAGCAAAGCCACTTCAAGAGCTTGAACGAACGGGTCAGCCAAAACACCACCCTGCAAAGCATGCTTTTGGCAGAACAAGCTGTTTACACCCTGCTCAACGACGTACAAAAGAATATCGGCCAGCCTTTGTCTGAAGCATACGAGGATTTGAGAAAAGCCTAATCATGAAATTCATTCATTTAGCTGACGCGCACTTAGATAGCCCCTTTCGTGGACTATCTTTTTTGCCAAACAGGGAATATGCTGAAATCCGCCAGTCAGCTGCCCAGTCTTTGACTAGGATCGTGGACCTGGCCTTAAAAGAGCAGGTCGACCTGGTTTTAATCGCCGGCGATACCTTTGACTCAAACAAGCCGTCTCCGGCCAGCCAGCTTTTTTTAGCCCGGCAGGTGAAGCGGCTGACTGACGCCCAGATCCAAGTGGTCATGATCTTCGGCAACCACGATTACATGACCCGGCAGGATCTCTTGGTCGAAAACAGTCCTTACTTCTGCCTCTTGGGTGACCAGGAAAAAGTTGCCCGAGAATTTTTTAAGACTAAGACCGGCTTTGCCTACAATGTGACCGGCTTTTCCTATAGCCAGAACCATATTGAAGCTGACCTCCTGGACCAGTTCCCGGAAAAAGAGGGCTATACCATCGGCCTGATGCACGCGGCCCAAAGAGCGGCCAGCGGCAATGTCTACGCTCCCTTTGACTTAAGCCAGATGAAGGAGCCGAACTATGACTACTTTGCCCTGGGCCACATCCACGCCCGGCAAATTTTAAGCGAGAAGCCGCTAATTGTTTACCCCGGCAACATCCAAGGCCGGGATGTCGGCGAACTGGGGGAGAAGGGCTGCTACCTGGCTGAAGTCGATGAGACCAGCGGGCAGACCAGCTTGACTTTTGTCCAAACAGCACCGATTACCTGGAAGCAGCTGACTTTAGAGCTGGACCAGGCAATTGATAAGAGCAGCCTGCATGCCAAAGCCCTGGAACTTTTGCAAGAAAATATCCAAGGCAAGACCTACTTCAGCTTGAAGATTTCGGGCTCAGAATATTTGACCAGCGAAGAAATAGACCTTTGGCAGGACCAGGAGGCCTGGGCCGGTCTGTCCGCGGCTTTAGCCCCAGCACAATTGGTTGATGTCCGCTTATCCGTCCGGGGCCTGGTCAGCCTCAACAACAGCGACCGGGAAGCCCTGGCTGCTGCTGAAGCAGAAGTTTTGACTGACGAGAAGATTCAGCAGCTGGCCGCTTCCTGGGCCAAGAAGGACCCATATGCCCGCCGGCTTTTAGAGGACGGGGAATTCCGCGGCCAGGTCCGGGACTTGGTGGCCGTCAAGCTGGCCAGGCGCCTGCAGGCAATGACTGGGGAAGAAGAATGAGACTCAAGCAGATTCAAATCTACAATTTCGGTCAGTTCAGCCAGGAGACTTTTGACCTGCCAGAGGGCAATTTAGCAGCCTTCTTCGGGGGCAATGAGGCCGGCAAGAGCACGACCGTGGCCTTCATCAAGCAGATCCTTTTTGGCTTCAATTTGAAAAATACCAGCTCAGTCTTTTTTGAAGACTACGAACCCTTGACCAAGAGCTACCCGATGGGCGGGCAGCTGGTCTTTACTAGTGATGCAGGGGAATATGTCTTAGAGCGGACCTGGAGCAAGGGGGACAAGAGCAAGACCGGGGCAGTCAAGGTCCTCTTAAACGGCCAGGAAGTCCCGGCCAGCCTCTTTTACGACCAGATTCAAAATATCGACGGGAGCTTTTACGCTGAAAGCTTTATCTTTAATGAAGACCTCCTCCGCCAGGTCAGCTCCCTGTCTGAAGGCGAGATCCTGGAGAACATCTACTATCTGGGGGCGGCCCAGAGCAGCCAGCTTTTAGCCATCCGGGCTGACTTTGACAAGGAAGCCAAGGGCCTCTTCAAGCCAAGCGGGAAGAAGGCCCCGGTCAACCAGGACTTGCTCAAATTGGCTGAGCAAAGAGACAAGGTGGCCGCTGACGGCCAGGAATTCGACGCCTACCAGCAGCTGGAAGGCCAGCGGCTGGCTGAAGAGCAAGCAGCTAAAAAGCTGGAAAAAGAAGTCCAGGAAATCTCCAGCCAGCTAAGCATGCTGGAAAAGCAGCTGGAGCAGGTGCAGAACTACCAGACTTATCTGGACCTAAAAAAGCAGGTCAGCCCGGTCGCTTTTGACCAGGAGCTCTACCAGAAGGCCCTGGAGCTTAATGCCCAGATCAAGGCCCTCAAGGCCGCCATCAAGGAAGAAAAAGCAGCGGTTGACCCGGCCCTTTTGGCCAAAAGAAAGGACCAGGTCCGGGCCTGGCGGCAGGAACTGGGGCAAATCAGCCAGAGCCTGGAAATGCTCAAGCAGCAGGTCAAGCAGCTGGAAGAAAAGCAGGCCAGCCTCTTAGAATTGACCCCGCATTTAGAGCAAGTGGCCGATTTATCCATGGACCAGTTCCAGCAGATGCAGGCTGACTGGGAAGAAAGCCAGAAGGCAGAAGCCGCGCCTAAGACCCTGCCGCCATATGTCGGCTTGATCGTAGCGGTAATTGGTCTGGCTTTGATCGGGCAAAACCGGATTTTGGCAATATTGTTAATCCTTGCCGGCGCGGCTTTAGCAGCTTATGCCTACTTCAAAAAGCCCGCCAAGGGACCGGACAAGGCGGGAGCCTTTAAGGAAAAGTACGGTATCGATGCCAGCGTTAAGGTCGACTCCTTGCTTGCCCCTTACCGGGACCTGGCCATCAACCGGCGGGACTTGGCAAATAGCCAGGCAGAACTCGCTCAAAAAGAAAAACAGGCCGCTGACCTGGCCCGCCAATTGGGCTTGGATGGCAGTGACCTTACAGCTGTCAGCCAGCAGCTGGGCCGCTTGGAAGAGCAGGTGGAAGCTGAGAATGCGGCGCTTAGGGCCAGCCAGGAGGTCAAGGCGGCCAACTTGAACTACCAAAAGCAAATCAGCGCTTTAACTGAACAGCTTTTGGCCATCTACCAGACTGCCGGGGTAGAAAACCTGGCAGCCTACCAGGCATTAGCGCAAAAGCTGCAAGAGCAAAAGGCTTTATCTGCCCAGATCACCGCTTTGAAGAACAACTTGGGTGACCAGTTAGCGGCTTTTGAAGAAAATGGCCTGGATTCAAGCAAATTGCTGGGGCAAAAGCAAGAGCTGGAAAAAGAACTGGCTGATAAGCAAAAAGCTGTCTCAGCCCGCCAGCAGGAAATGGCCAACCTTTTGGCTGAGGAAAAACGCTATGCTTCTTCCAGCCAGGTGGCTGAAGACAAGCAGACCTTGGCTGAAATCGCCGACAGCTTCAGAAGAGACAGCCAGGACTACCTGGCCAGCCTTTTGGCCGGGGAAGTCATTGGCCGGACCCTGGATCTAGCCTCAAATGACCGCTTCCCGAAGATGCTGAAATTAGCCCAGGACTATCTGGAAATTTTGACCGGCGGCCGCTACCGGGAAATCCTTTTGCCGGCCAAATTGTCCAACAAGACCCCGCTCAAGGTGGTCAGAAAAGACAAAAAGAAGATCCCCCTGGCCTACCTGTCCCGGGGGACCCAGGAGCAGCTCTATTTTGCCTTGAAACTGGCTTTTGTCATGCAGATCAAGGACAAGATCGACCTGCCGGTCTTGATCGACGATTCATTCGTCAACTTCGACGGCCCGCGGACCGGCTACATTGTAGACATGCTCAAGAAGATGAGCGAAGACAAGCAGATCCTGGTCTTTACGGCCAGAGAAGACTTGGCTGAAGCCGTCAGCGCCGCGCCAATCAGATACAGAAAGAAGGAGCAGGATGCTTAAACGTTTGCTGGATTACAATGAAGGGGAAGAATTTGACCTGGTCTTGATGGTCAAGAATTCCCAGCTGCGTCAAGATAAGAGGGGCAAGCACTACCTGCTCATGCAATTGGCTGACTCTTCCGGCAGCATCCGGGCCAATTACTGGCAGGCTCAGGCTGAGGACGCCAGCCGCTTTAACGCCGGCACGGTGGTTGAGGCCTCAGGGATGATTGAGGACTACCACAACCATGACCAGATCAAGCTGTTCAGCATTCATCCGGTCAGCCCGGACGACCAGGTGGACTTGAGCCAATTGGTGGCCACTGCTCCGGAAAAGCCAGCAGAAATGGAGAAGGAGATCAAGGACTTTGTAGCCCAGATCGACAATAAGAACTGGCATGACCTGGTGGACTTCCTTTTGAAAAAGTGGTCCAGCCGCTTCTTCGCTTACCCGGCTGGCAAGTCCAACCACCACGCCTACAAAGGCGGTCTGGCCTTCCACACTTTGACCATGCTGAAAGACGCCAGAGGCTTAGCTGACAACTACCCAGCCGTCAACCGGTCTCTGCTTTATGCCGGCTGCATCTTGCACGACATGGGCAAGGTGCTGGAATTGTCCGGCCCGGTAGCGACCCAGTACACGGCAGAAGGCAACTTGGTTGGCCACCTGGTTTTGATCGATGAGCAGCTGATGCTGGCTGCCCAGGAACTGAAAATCGACTTGGCCAGTGAAGACCTGCTTTTGCTGCGGCACATGGTCTTATCCCACCACGGCCGCTATGAGTACGGGTCACCGAAATTGCCGGCGCTGCTTGAAGCAGAGCTTTTACACCGGATCGATGACCTGGACGCGGCGGTCAACGCCATCACGACTGAATTGTCCACGACCAAGCCGGGGGAATTCACCCCGCCGCTGATGTCCCAGGACGGCCGCCGCTATTACCGGCCAAGACAGGAAAGATAGGGAAAATTCTTCTTTTTCTATTCCTTTTATATTTCTCTCTTTCCCTGTTTGATTTTTTGGATTAAACTCTTGACAGATTCAATGAGAGATTTTTTAATTGTTTTAATCAAACAATCATTTGAAAAGAGAGGATCTAACAATGAACTTGCTCAAGACAAATATGACTAGTTTCTTTTATGGCTATGCTTATTTCAACTAAAGCGTCCGCGGATACGGACGCGAGACGTTCGTATCTCAGCTAGCCAATGTTTGTTGAGCCTGCTAGATACACATTCAATCTAACATGGCTGGGGGCAAGGGCCCACTCTTTTATAGATATGCAACCATCTGGATTGGAGACGTCTTCCAAAACAGGTGGTTTTTATTTTTAGATTAGAAAGAGTGGACAAGATGAGAATTGTATTAGTTGGCTTCATGGCATGCGGGAAAACGACGGTTGGCGATTTGCTGGCGAAAAAGCTGAACAAGCTGCAGATCGACTTAGACCAGGCTATTGTGGAAAGAGAAAAGCTGACCATCCCGGAAATTTTTGCCAAGTTCGGCGAAGACCACTTCCGCCTCTGCGAGCACCGGGCCCTGCTGGCCAATATTGGCAAAGACGCGGTGATCACGACCGGCACCGGGATCTGCGCAATGTCTTGGAACGGTCCTCAGCCCGGGAAACTACCCTGCGGGTGGCTTTGGGCAATATCGCCCAGCAGTTTTTGCGGCAGCTGGATATCGACCTGGTGGCTTATGTGGCGCAAGTCGGGCCAGTAGAAACTGATTCAGAAAAGCCCTTAGACGTCAGTGAGATCCGGCAGAAGATTTTTCAAAATGACATGCATGTTATCGACCAGGACAAGGTGGAAGACCTGCATCAGCTGATTTCAGTTCAGAGACTAAGGAAAAGGGTGATACACTGGGCGGAATTATACGCCTGGTGGCAACTGGCCTGCCGGCAGGGCTGGGCAGTTACGTCAGCTGGGACATGAAATTGGACGCCAAGCTTGCCGCGGCCGCTGTCGGGGTCAATGCCATGGGCAATTCCGGCACGACGAACCGTCTTTTGCTGGGAATTTTGGCCGGTAGCTCCTTTGCCAGTCAATTGATCGGGGATGCTTCTTTAAGCAAGCGGCCGATGAAGCGGGTCAGCCAGCCCTTGGCTAAATTCGGGGCAGAGATTGCCTTGAGCCCGGCCGGAACCCTGTCAGCCACGGTCATAGGGCAGAAGCTGCATGGGGCGGAAATCCAGCTGGAAGTTGCCAGCGCCCAGGTCAAAAGCGCGGCGATTTTTGCTGCCCTTGAAGCAGATGGCCCGTCAACCATCATCGAAAAATTGCCGACCAGAAACCATACTGAGATCATGTTGCGGCAGTTTGGCGCTGATATCACAACAGAGGCGGACAATTTGACCATCCATGTCCAGCCGGGCCAAGAATTGCTGGGCCAGGAAGTAGAAGTGCCCGGCGACATGTCTTCAGCAGCCTTTTGGCTAAGGAAATCCTGGCCGCTTATGAGCTGAAAAAGTAGTATCAAAAGAAACAAAGAAAAAAGACGCGATTCAGTGAATCGCGTCTTTTTATCGTCTAATCGTCGGCCCGCATTAGTTTGAGCTTGATGATGAGCTAGATGATGATGAAGTGCCAAGGTAGTTAGCCAGCAGGTTCTTGCTCTTCAGGTCCTTGTCCTTGATGTTGACGTTGGCCTTCTTCAGAACCTTGCTGATGATCTTAGTCATCGTGTTGGAGTCAGCTGCCCACTTAGCGTAGAGCTGCTTGTCGATGAAGCTCTTGTTCTTAGTGTATGAGCCCTTTTCAGTAGTCTTCAAAACCTTGATGACTTCGTAGCCGGATGAAGTCTTAACTGGCGTGGTAGTGTATTCGCCTTCCTTAAGCTTCCAAACAGCTGACTTGAAAGTACTGCTCAAGCTGGTGTCAGTTGAGTCGAAGGCTGCCAGCTTGCCGGCCTTCTTCTTGGTAGCAGTCTCAGTTGAGTACTTCTTAGCCAGAGTAGCAAAGCTAGTGCCGCTCTTCAGCTTCTTGATGACAGTTTCAGCAGTTGACTTCTTGGCAACTACAATGTGTTGCACAGTGGTCTTGGTGTGGTAGCTCTTCCACCAGTTCTTTTCTTGCGTGGTGGTTGGCTTCTTCAAGTCCTTCAAAGCGGCAACTGAGTACAGGTTGGTTGCCAGGTTTTGCTTGAATGACTTAGTAGTCAAGCCGCTGTAGCTCAAAACAGTGCTGAAGTTTGAGCCGTATTGCTTCTTGTACTTGTTGTATTCGGCGTTGATCTTCTTTGAAGATACCTTGTCACCGTATTGGGCCTTCAGCGTGCGGTAGATGATCAAGCTGACCAAAGTTGATTGGCCGGCTGAAGTGTCCTTCATAGCTTCGTAGTATTCGTCCTGAGTGATCTTGCCACCCTTGTAGTTAACTACAGTAGCTGAGCTGCTTGAGCAAGCGACAGTGGACAGACCGATAGCTGCGGCACCTGCCAAAACGGCAATTTTCTTCAAATGCTTTTTCATAAAATTAAATCTCCACATCCTTCATACGTACTGGTTACTAATATAACATATTTTTCCAGCTATAGAGTTCCTGGAAGCAAAGTTCATGAAAAAATCCGCCTTTCTTAGGAATTTCTTTACTAGCTTTTACCGATTCCAGTTCCAAGGATCCTGGTGCCAAGCCAACAATTCCTTATATTGTTCTTCGCTGACCGTTTCAGCAATTTCCTGTTCAATCAGTTCCCGGTAGTTCAAGAGCGGGGCAAACTTGGTGTCGGCCTTCTTGAAGTTTTCGTCAGCGTCTGGCAAAAGGTAGGTAAAGATTGAGCTGATCCCGTCAACGTGGGCGCCGGTGTCCTTGACTGCTTGCACGGCAGACAAAACGCTGCCGCCAGTTGAAATGAGGTCGTCGATCAAAACGATGTGGTCGTCCATGGACAGGCGGCCTTCGATTTGCCGGCCTTGGCCGTGGTCCTTTGGCTTGGAGCGGACGTAAACCATTGGCAGGTTCATGACTTGGGCAACCCAGGCAGCGTGCGGGATGCCGGCCGTAGCGACACCGCCGATCACCGTAACTTCCGGGAATTCCTGCTTGATCAAGGCTGCCAGGTTTTCAGCGATTGCCTGCCGCAGTTTCGGGAAGGAAATGGTTTGCCGCAGGTCAGTGTAGATCGGGGAGTGCATCCCGCTGGCGTAGACAAAGTCCTTGTCTGTGGAAATAGTCACAATCTTCTTGTCGATCAGCTGGCGGATAATTTCGTTATTTTGCATCGTTCTTGCTCCAATCCTTCAAAATCTCTTCATATGCTTTTTGCGGGTCAGCGGCCTGGGTGATTGGCCGGCCGACAACAATAGCGGTTGACCCGTTTTCCCGCGCCTGGCCTGGGGTGGCCACCCGGGCCTGGTCGTCTTTTTGGTAGCTCTTTGGCCGGATGCCCGGAGTGACGAACATGAAGTCGTCGCTGAATTCGCTCTTCATCGCCTTGACTTCCAAAGGTGAGCAGATGATCCCGTCAGCCCCGGCTTCCTGGGCCTGGTGGGCCAGGCTCTTTACTTCGTCAGCCAGGTTGAGTGAGCAGTGCTGTTCATTCTTCAAGACTTCTTCAGAGATTGAAGTCAGTTCAGTCACGGCCAAAAGCTTTGGCACCGGCTTGCCGGCCGGGGTATCTTCGATCAGGCCTTCTTTAGCGGCCTGGATCATCTGCTTGCCGCCCAGGGCGTGGACAGTCGTGCAGTAAACGCCCAAAGCAGCCAGCTGGTAGGCAGTCCGCTTGACGGTGTTGGGAATGTCGTGCAGCTTGAGGTCAAGGAAGATCTGGTAGCCCTTGGCGGACAAATCACGGACAATTTCCGGCCCGTACTGGTAGAACATTTCCATCCCCAGCTTGACGTGCAGGCCCTGCTTGTCCTTCAGCTGGTTGAGGAACAGCCACATTTTTTCCTGATCATCATAGTCCAAAGCGATAAATAACGGTTTGTTCATTGCGACTCCTTAAATTTACAAAGCGCGTATGACCGCATAAGAAAAGCCCGCCAGAGTCTACAGAGACCCCAGGCGGGCAGAATGCGTGCATACCAAAAAGATTGTGCTGCTTGTGGTCTCTCTGTACCAATTAAAGCTCAGTTAACAAAAGACTATCACGAACTTTCTGAAAAATCAAGGGGCCAGGCCAGCTTGCCTTTTTTATTTTTTTGTAGGATAATTTTGGCGAATTGAAAAGTTAAAGAAGTCACATGAAGTCACACGGGAGGAAAAATGACCGCAGAAGTTAATTTGGCTGTTGAACTGCCAGGCTTGAAGCTGAAGAATCCGGTAATGCCGGCGAGTGGGACCTTTGCCTTTGGCGACTTGCCAGAGAATTTCAACTGGGACGAGATGGGGGCGATCGTCTTAAAGACTGCCACCCGGCATGCCCGGACCGGCAACCCTCAGCCGCAGATTGCCTTGCTCGCTGACGGGGTCATGAACGCCGTAGGCTTGACCAACCCAGGCGCTGAGGTCGTGGCTAGCGAGAAGATCCCGGCTTTAAGAGAAAAGCACCCGGACCTGCCGATCTTGGCCAGCGTGGGCGGGGAAAGCGTGGAAGACTACGTGGAAGTCGCGAAAATTCTGGCCGCGGCCAAGCCGGACGCTTTAGAGCTTAACTTGTCCTGCCCGAACGTGTCTGAAGGCGGGATGACTTTTGGCATCGTGCCGGAAATGGTGGAAAAGATCACCCGCCTGGTTAAGGAAAAAGTGGACCTGCCGGTATACGTGAAATTGACGCCAAACGTTACCAGCATCGTGGAAATTGCCCAGGCCGCTGAAAGAGGCGGGGCTGATGGCTTGACCTTGATTAACACCTTGCTGGGCCTGCACCTTGATTTAAAGACCCGGCGGCCGGTTTTAGGCAATGACTTTGGCGGCTTGTCCGGTCAAGCAGTTAAGCCAGTGGCCGTCCGCATGGTGGCCCAGGTCAAGCAGGCAACTAGTCTGCCGATCATCGGGGTCGGCGGGATCAACAGCCCGGAAGACGCGGCTGAATTCATCTTGGCTGGGGCCAGCGCTGTCCAGATCGGCAGCATGGCCTTCCATGACAAATTGGCCATCAAACACGTGATTGACGGTCTGCCAGCAGTTTTGGCTGACATGGGCGCAAGTGACGTTACCAGCCTGGTTGGCCAGTGGCATTCAAATAAACAATAGAAAAATTTAGAGCAAGAAAAAAGTGTTGAGTAATTACTTCATGGTAAGAGTAATCATTCAACACTTTTTTATGTTCTGATTAATTTTCGCTCTCGTTCAGGTCCTGGTTGAGCTCGCTGCTTAGTCTGTCAATCTTGGCCTGCAGGCGGGCGATTTCCTTGTCGGCTTCCTGCTTGAAGCGTTCAACGTCGGTGTTGAGGTCGCTGACCATCTGCTCAGCTGCTGGCAGTTCACTGGCTAAGCGGCTGCCGGCTTCCTGGGCCCGGGAGAGGCCGTCTTGCAGTTCCTTGTGGCTTTCCTTGAAGTCTTCAGCGTCTTCTTTGAGATATTCCCTGGTGCTCTTGCCGTTTTCATCTGGCAAAAAGGCAAAGACCGCCCCTGCTGCTGCCCCGAGCAAAAAGCCCAGGCCAAAGTGCTTGAAATTCAGCATTTTTCTTCCCCCTCAGTTAAAACTGGGCCTTGATCCGGTCGCAGACTTCCTGGTACTTCTTTTCGTCGTACTGGTCGGCATTGTTTCTGGTGAAGAACTTGATGCCGTCGCCTTCCCAGCGGGGGATAAAGTGGATATGAGAGTGCATGACCACCTGGCCGGCAATTTCACCGTTGTTGCTGGTGATGTTCATCGCCTGGATCCGCGGGTCAGAAGCCTTGATGGCCTTGGCGATTTTCGGCACGTATTGCATAAAGCGGCTGGCGTCTTCAGCGCTGTAGTCAAAGAAGTTGGTCAAGTGCTTCTTTGGCAGCATCAATACATGGCCTTCGTTGACCTGGGAAATGTCCAAAAAGGCCTTCACGTCGTCATTTTCAAAAACGGTGTAGCTTGGAATTTCGCCGCGGATAATCTTACAGAATAAACAGTCGTCAATTAATTCAGCCTTAGTCATTGTGTTACCTCTGATCAATTTTAATGAGTTATTTTTTCAGTTTCTCTATATCTCCATGCTATCATAAGAGGCAGATAAAAACATGAAGAAAGATAGGGAAAATATGACTCTAGAAATATCGCATTTGACTGGGGGCTACAGCGGCATCCCGGTAATCAAAGACGTCAATCTGACCATCGCTTCCGGTGAGGCGATCGGCTTGATTGGCTTGAACGGGGCCGGCAAGTCGACCACCATCAAGCACCTGCTGGGCCTTTTGCGCCCGCAAGCCGGCAAAATTACTTTAAACGGGATCAACCTGGCTGAGAAGCCAGCTGAATTTAAAAAGCTGGTGGCCTACATCCCGGAAACGCCAGTCATCTACCCGGAACTGACCTTGAAAGAGCACCTGGAACTGACCATCCTGGCCTACCAGCTGGATCCGGATAAAGCCTGGGAAAAGGCTAAAGAGCTTTTGACCATGTTCCGCCTGGCAGACAAATTGGACTGGCTGCCGGTGCACTTTTCAAAAGGGATGCAGCAGAAGGTGATGATCGTGGCCGCCTTCTTGACTGACGCCCAGCTTTTAGTGATCGATGAGCCATTTACCGGCCTGGACCCTCTGGCTGTCGCCAACTTCATCGGCCTCATCAAAGAAGCGCAAGAGTCTGGCAAGGAAATTCTGATGACCACCCACGTATTGGCCGATGCCCAGAAGGCCATCAAGACCTACGCGATCTTAAACCAGGGCACGATCGAGTTCACCGGCAGCCTGGATGAAATCAGGGACCACTATGGCTTAGAGGCCAGCGACTCCTTTGACAAGCTCTATCAGCTCTTGTACCAGGAGCAGAAAAATGCGTGAGTTGGCAAAGAAGAGACTGCAGGGTAACTTCCAGCAGTCAGCCAAGTATTTGGCCCTGGTTTTCAACGATTTCTTTGTCCTGGCTCTGATCTTCATCTTTGGGGCAGTCATGTTCTGGTATGCCCAGGTGATGAAGGTCTTGCCGGTAAAGGCCTGGTACTATCCCCTGGTATTATCCGCCTTGCTTTGGCTGGCCTACTTGCCGGGCAAACTGGTGACCCTATTGCAGACGGCTGACCGGCAGTTTTTGTTGGCCACTGACGACCGGCTGGATGATTACCTGGCGCCCATGCGCCGCTACAGCTTAGTTCTGCCGGCCCTGCTTTTGGCCTTGGCTGGCGGGATCATGTATCCCTTCGCCAGTTTAAAAATGGGCCTGTCCAATCTCAACTACTTTAGCTTGGTCTTGGCCCTCTTTTTCGCCAAGGTCTTTGAGCAAGGGGCGGTCAGCCGCAGCCTGACTTTTGACCACAGGGTCAAGCAGGTGACCTGGCTGATCAGGCTAGTCCTATTAGCCCCGCTTTTGGCGAGTTTGTATTTCTTGCCAAATACCTTGTACCTGCTTTTGGCTCTTGCCGTTATCGCAGTTTTGGCCTTACGGGCCTGGAAAAATTCCGCCTTTGACTGGCAGTACGCCATTGACTATGAAGCAAGGCGGAAAGAGACGGTTTACGCCGGCTTTGCCCTGTTTACTGACGTCAAGGAAAGACAGGTCAATATCAAGCGGCGGAAGTACCTGGACTTTTTATTGCCGCCTTTTGGCAAGGAAAGCCCAAACAGCTTCTTGTACCGGCGGACTCTTTTGCGGGACCCGGAATACTTGAACCTTTTGGCCCGGATGACGGCCTTTGCCGTTTTGTTAACAGCCATGATCCAGGATCCGGTCTGGTCTCTGCTCCTGTCCGCCTTGGTCATGTACTTAACCGTCTGGCAGCTCCTGCCTTTAGGGCAAAAATATGACCAGAACATCATGTACCGGGTCTACCCGATTGCCCAAAAAGAGCGGGGGCAGGAAGTCAGCCGGGTCTTGGCCTGGGCCTTGCTTTTGCAGACGGGGCTGATTATAATTTTCTGGCTGGCCATTATGCCGGGCCAGTTTGCCTGGAGCCTCTTGCTCTTGGTCTGGTGCGGCCTTTTGGCCAAAGGCTACCTGCCTTACAAGACCCAGCAGCTGGCGAAAAAATCCCGCTACAAGAAGCGGAAAAAATAGGGCAAAAGGGCTATGAGCTGATTGAGACGGTCTGTGAGGAACACAACGTAGATATCGAAATTATCAATCAGACTGACGACATCTCCTACGAAGAAGAACTGACGGAAGACGTACTGGCAATCATCACCGTGTTCTCTACCAAGCTGTATGG
>SKEH01000381.1_pt1 | contig 28111 bp, 26 predicted proteins | sample 4826571 | NCBI WGS metagenome assembly SKEH01 (sample SAMN11008814, study PRJNA524170) | human gut metagenome | biome: Human fecal sample; material: Feces; isolation source: fecal sample from pouch patient p29 | host: Homo sapiens | place: Israel: Tel-Aviv | collected 2016-09-14 | reverse complement strand
TCAGGAAACTTTCAGGCCATATATTGAAAGCGGTAAGCTTGTATCGCTGCTTGATGACTTTCTTCCACAATTTCCGGGCTTCTATCTGTATTTCCCACAGCGTCGCAATATTGCACCAAAGCTCCGCGCCCTGATTGACTACGTCAAAGAATGGCGGCAGCAATTGGCTTAAATGTCTGCACCTGCACTGCCTGATGTCAGAACAGTATTTTGATGAATTGCCAAGGTTACAATGGCACAAATACGGCACAGGAGGAAACGTGGTGTATTTAAATATGGGGTAACTCTTTGATTTTAATGGTGCGATAATAGGAACACAACACAACCTATATACCCATTGATAAATATAAATATTTTCTTGTTTCATCTTTATAAGTGCCCCCTTTTGTGCCCCCACCTTGTTTTTCATGCGACTCGATGAGCCTTCACCGAGTCGCCAATATCACCAATTTTTTCACAGACCGTGCAAATCTTCTCGGCTCTTAAAGTATTCCTCACTACCGCGATCGGCTAAGAACAATATTACTTACTTCCCGATACGAACAACTGTTCATTAATCCGCATGCTCTCCTGGCATGAAGGATATCAGTCACAGTCAAATATGGCGCTTGTTCCTGTGAGGTAAATCCTGTGCGATCGATACGTACTAACTCATGCTTTTCTACAAGAAAGTTAACAGCATTAGCCAGAGTGATACCGGCATCGATATGTTCCTGTATAACGGTTTGATCACAGAACGGCGTATCGTTCAGGGTCAGACCATAGTGTTTTTTCAGTAGCCGTGTAAGAAGCATTTGCCAGACTGCAACGGGCGACAGACAGGGCTTCGCCGCCCGCGAAATTGTAGCAGGTAGAGTTTTCATGTTTGCTCTCGTGAAATTCGTTAGCGTTGAATGGGATAAATGGCGATATATACGTAGCCGCAACTACCAAAGGTATCGGCTTCGCAGGTAAAACCGTTGTGGTACAGGATGACACAGTGGGCATGGCGAGGATTCATTTCACCAGTAGTCAGCATTGATTCCATCTGACTGATAAATTGCGGGAATGCGACATCCAACTTCAGGCATTCGGCATCACTAAACTTACCGGTGATACTTGCCCGGTCAGCCAGATAGTGCAGCCGGTTGCCCTCCTGCACCAGACGTGCTCCCAGGCGCGGCGTGATATCCCGCTGCAGGCCCCATGTGATGTTGCTCATTTATAACCTCCTTTATTGTCAATTCAGGATAATACTCATCAGGCAGGCATACGGTCCGTTGCGGTCCTGGCGGCGTTCGGCGTATACCGCCAGGACTCATGTGATATCCGGAACTTCACCGCCGCTGTAATAACAGACACTGCCATGCCACTGGTATCTGCCGGTGCAGTAGCGAAAAATGCGGGAGGCCGGATGCTGACGGTATATGGTCATCGCCCGGCGCTTACTGATAATTTTCATGTAATACCTCACAGCAGACCGTGTTCTGCGAACGAATAGATTTGCCTGCCGCCGACAATCAGATGGTCAGGTACGCGGATATCAACGAGCTGAAGTGCCTGCACCAGACGCTGCGTGATGGTCTTATCTGCCTGGCTGGGTGTGATGTCACCGGAGGGATGGTTGTGCGCAAATAACACTGCTGCCGCATTGAAGTACAGGGCGCGTTTGACCACCTCGCGGGGATGTACCTCGGTACTGCTAATAGAACCGGCAAACAGGGTTTCGTGGGCAATCAACTGGTTCTGCTGGTTCAGATACAGCACCATAAACTCTTCGCGCTCCAGTCCCGCCATTTTCAGTTTCAGCCAGTCACGGGCAGCCTGAGTAGAGGTAAATGCCACGCCTGTTTCGCGCAGGTGTCGATCAAGCAGTGTTAAGGCGCGTTTTATCGTGCGTTGTGCGGTTAGTGGAAGTATCGGACTTAGTGGGCTAAGTGACTGTTCCATCATGGGTATCCTTAATCAATAATGCGAAAAATAGCGTTGGATTCAGGGTGCTGCAGGGCATAATCCCGCAGGCGGTAATAGTGCTCAGTCATGGCATCACATTCGGTGCGACAGGCGTGATGGCTGTATTCAATCAGACAGACAGCGATACCTGCGGCTTCCGCGCTCATTTGCGCACCATTGCCGTTCATGCCGTTGAACAGATGCCATTTATCGTCAACGTCAGCATCAGGGGCCATAAACGCGCCGCCATTGCTGAGCGTGTAAAAGGACCAGATCCCACCGCTGTACTCATCACAGAAGCGGTCCATCCAGGCGAAAATACGGGGTTCCAGCGTTATCCACTGCGGGATAGCGCCAAAGTGCTGTGGCCAGAAGCGAATGCGCTGTTCGTCAGGTACCTGTGTTACGGTCAGTTCAAATTCGGACTCGTTAGCAGATGCGAGATTGTTTTGTGTCGCTATTGGCATGGGTATGTCTCCGTCAATAAAAAACGCCAGCGGCGATGGCTGGCGTATGGGGTAATAATGGTTGTTCGGGAAGGTAAAATGTTGTTGGTAAAGGATTCGGGGTCAGTGGGTGGATACGTCCGTACAGATACCTGGCGCGGATATAGCGGTTAAGACCTTCAACGGCATCCGGTTCAAAGTTCCATGCCAGCTAACCATCCGACCTTCGGCATCGCGAACTATCAGGCGGACGTGACTGCCCTGGTCGTCTTCAATGTTAATGCCGGTATCAGCCGATACCCACTGCGGTAGGTCATATAGCGATTAGTGAAACGGCTTCAAACCTTCAGCATTGTTCATTACTACTCCTCTGAAAAATAATCAAAAAGCGGCAGAATCGTGAGATTCTGCCGTTAATCGGGTATGTTCAGAGGAATGATATATAGCTGAATACTTTTATAATTCTGATAGTCCGTTCTGTGCCAGAAGCGGATGTTGCTAACGCCTCAGAGTGTAAATCTATGGGGGCAGCTCTTACAACAAAACACACCGGTACTGGAAAATTGTTAATGCCGTAGCAGGAGCCGGCTTAAAAACCCTTCATCCTGCCGTAGATCGCATACAACTAAATTTTACATCGTTGACTGGCTGAGGGGACCACTGCGTCCGGAAGGGGAGTGCCCTAAATCTGCTGTGCAGTATCTGTGAGGATTCAAATACCATATTCGCTGTCATGCCTGGTCATTTTGTCGGTCAACCAGATCAGGCCCCCGGAATGCGCGGCGCCATTCGCTGGGACTCACACTGAATTTTGACTTAAAACTCTGACGGAATGAAACGGGTGACTGAAATCCGGCCATTTCGGCGACCTTTTCAATACTGTGGCTGGTCGTCTCCAGCAGCTCCTGGCTTCGCTGAAGCCGTTCCGCGTTGATCCAGTCTGCCAGTGTTGTACCGGTGGCCTTCAGAAAATGACGGGTCAGCGTTCTCCGGCTCATGCTGACAAATCCGGCCAGTGAATCCAGGTCATGAGGTTTGTCCAGATTGCGACGCAGATAATCCATTAATTCATTCATTTTGTTGTCCCGTGTTGTTTCCGGGACAGGACGTTCTATAAACTGAGCCTGGCCGCCTTCCCGGTAAGGCGGAACGACCATCCTCCGGGCCACCCGGTTGGCAACGGCCGAACCGTAATGGTCCCGGATAATACTCAGACAACAGTCGATACCCGCAGCAGTGCCGGCAGAGGTAATCAGCCGTTCGTCGCGGGTATACAGCGAATTGCTGTCCAGGTGAACGTCAGGAAAGCGGGCTGTGAAATCCTGTTCATACTCCCAGTGTGTGGCAGCACGGTGTCCGTCGAGCAGCCCAGTATAAGCCAGCACGTAGGTACCCAGGCATAGCCCCACCACCTGTGCGCCACGCTGCCACGCGCTGATCAGCTTATCGAGCAGTGCCTGGTCTGGTTTCTCATCAGGATTATGCCAGTAAGGGACGATGATAATATCGGCAGCATCAAGACGTTCCAGCCCATGCTCAACGTTGATGGACAGTCCGATATCAGACTGCACCATACCCGGCTCCCGGGCACAGATTTCGACACGGAACAGCTCCGGTTCCGGCATTGAGGCGCCGAAAATGATGCAGGGTACAGAAAAGTGAAACGGGCTGAAACCGTCAGTGACAATGACGGCAACTGTCAGAGCAGACATCGTATTTACCTTTTCGTCAGTTGCAGCGACCGGAATTCCGGTCGCTGACACGTTCATACGGACCGGCTATATGGCAGCCGTGGCCGGTTCCGGAGTATCTCCAGGGACGGAAGTATGCTGACCATCAGAACGTGAGGATCTCTCCGTCAGCCGGGATCCGTACCTGTTTTTCAATGCCGTGCTCAAGGGTGAATTCACGCAGCTCGGCGCGGGTGAGCAGACAGTGGTTAATCGCCTCCATGTGCGAAGCAACGATGGTTGTCTCAGGCAGCATCGCCAGGGTGCGCAGCGTGTCATCCTTACCCATGATGATTGGTCCGTAAAGATCGTTAACCGCATAGCCGGTATTCAGCACCACAACGTCCGGGCGGAAACGCTGCAGGCTTTTTACATACGGTTTCACCCAGACGGTATCCCCTGCGATATAAAGCGTTTTTTCATCGTGGTGCGTGAATACCAGTCCGCAGGCATCGCCGAGTAATTCCCCCCAGACGGTATCTGCGTAGAGTTCATTGCTGCCATGCTGGCCGTCAGTTTTGTAAATTGTCAGGCCATCTACGAAATGGTTTTCATCTTTCAGTACACGGATATTAACAAATCCCTGAGAGCGGATCAGTGCAGCATCATTTTCGTCCTGGGTATAGATAAGCATGTCTTTCGGCACCGCCTTCTGTGCCGCTTCGTCCCAGTGGTCAGTATGCGTGTGCGTCAGGATCACCGCATCAACGTTCAGCAGCGTTTCAACCGCCACAGGCAGCGGTACCATAGGGTTGCGGAGGTGCGGACGCGCATTTCCGGCAAAACCATCCCAGGCGTCTTTTTCTGCCAGCATCGGGTCGATAAGGAATTTCTTTCCGGCGTATTCCAGCATGAGGGTGGCATTACGGACTTGCGTTAACTTCATTTCTCTCTCCAGTGATTCATCAGATTTTAAGCCACATCCCGCCCGTGGTGATCGGATCATGGGGTGGCAGGTGGATTACTATAAACGGTGATCCCGGTGGGCGTGACACGCTCACAGGTCATTAGGCGATGAAATCAGGTCAACCTGTGCCCGTCAGCAGCGCCAGCAGGATATCAGCTGTCGCGCAGTAATTTCATTTACGCGGAATGACTCGTCAGGTAACAGCGGGACAGCGTCCTTATTTCAGAGCCGGTCTGACCGCACGCCTCTTATGCCAGATCAGCCACAGCACCGGTGCAATCAGGCTGATGATCCAGGGAACCAGGATGAGGTGCATGGTTTTCCAGCCAAATGCGTTGAACAGTGGGCCGGCACCCAGGGAACAAATCAGACTGAAGATAAAGACACTCATGTCATTTGCCGCCTGAGCCACGCCTTTTTCTGCTGCCGAGTAGGTCGTTGCCAGCAGGCTGGTCCCTCCGACGTAAAGAAAATTCCAGCCTATCCCCATCAGGATCAACGCACTGGCAAAAAATCCCCACGTGACGCCGGACAGCACCAGCGCAATATACGCAAGCAGGAGCAGGATCCCCGCCAGCATAATGGTAGTGATACCGAACCGGTCGATGAGTCTTCCGGTGAAAAAGGAGGGAACGAAACGCCCCAGAATGTGAAGCTGGATAACCACAGCGATCTGTGGGAGTTCAAACCCATAGTGTTTCATGGCAATGGGGGTGGCGGTCAGTCCCAGCACCATAATGCCAAACCCTGAAGCACCGGAAAAAAGCGCCACAAGATAAGACGGCTGGGATATGATCCTGAACCACGGACGGGGACCGGTCTGTACTGACGGGTCAGCGGTCTGTGTAGGCATGTGTAAACGCGACAGCAGAAGTAACCCCAGCGAAGCCAGCACGGCCATAAAGAGGAATGACCCCATATAGGTCACGCTGAACAGTGTGCTTCCGTAGCTGGCCAGGAACGGGCCTAACAGGGCAGCAACAACACCGCCAGCCAGAACCAGCGAAATGGCCCGGGTGCGGAATGCCGGCAGCGCAACTTCACCCGCAGCAAAACGGAAAAACTGCGCAAAGGCCTGGTATATTCCCAGAAAAAACATCCCCAGGCACAGCAGGATGAATGAATCCTGGATCATGGCCACCATGGAAATGACGGCGGCCATAATCCCGCTCAGGGTACCGGTAATGAATCCTGTTTTTCTGCCTGCCCGATCCATCCATAAAGAGGCGGGAAACATCACCAGTACGGTGCCCAGGCTTGCCATTGAAATGGGGACCGTCACCAGTGAAGGATTTGGCGTCAGGAGGGCCCCCGCCAGTCCGCCTATTGTCATTATCAGTACCGATATCGACTGAAAGATAGCCTGTGATCCCGCAAGTATCAGGACCTGCTGACGCATATTTCTCATGTTAGTGAAGCTCCGGAATGAAATTAAGCAGACGGGGAGCCTCAGCCCGGCATTTACCCGCCTGAAGGAAACCAGATGACACAATATCCGACCGGGTCCCGGGCAGAGGGAAATAACGGCAACGTTAAGCTGCCGCTCATCCGCCAACTCATGGTGAAAGGAGTATACGGAGCACGACAGGACACACGTGAGAGGGCTCACAGCCAATTAGCAATGAAAACGGGTCAATTCAGCAGCGAGGCCCGGAGGTACACCTGCGAACGCCTGTCGTGCCAGTGCAGAAAATTCCCTGCGAAGCAGGACAGAAATTGTGAAGCCAGGGGGAGATAAGCCCTACAGGCCGGTGGTCCGGTCAGAGCCAGGTTCTTCATACTCTTCGCCTGCGAAATAAACAATGACCCGATACCATCGAAAGTTGTCCCTGTGGGCACAGGCATATCAGAAGGGTATCCCCTATGATTGACGAGAAATTAAAGCCAGCCGGGAACTAATCAGGTATCAGATACAGGCATAATTATTTCCCTTAATATTTTTAAATGTCTGCTGATGGCAGACTGTATCGTAGTATCAATATCTTATCTGGAGTCTGAATGAACATGAATAAATTATTCGCTGCCGTAGTACTGAGTGCAACATTAATGTCCTCTGCTTTTGCCGCCGATCATTATCAGCAAATCCGCAATGCAACCGGCAGAATAGAAATTGCGGGTAAAACATTTCTTATCGATCCAATGCTGGGTAAAAAAGATGCTTATCCCGGTTTTGAGAATACACACAACAGCCAGCTGCGATTCCCTCTCGTTGAACTGCCGGTAAGCATTGAGGATACCTATAAGGGTGTGGAAGGGATCATTGTCACCCATACGCACCTTGACCACTGGGATCCGGAAGCCCAGAAAAAGTTGCCTAAAGATATTCTTATCATCGCCCAGCATGAAGATGATGCAAAATTAATCCGGAGTCAGGGTTTTAAAAACGTCAAAGTCCTGAATGGTACAATGCAGTTCGGCGATGTTACGGTGGTTAAAACGCACGGTGCTCACGGTACTGACGAAATGTTTGCCTCGTCACTCAGCGAGATCCTCGGCGAAGCCATGGGCGTCGTTTTCACGGCAAAAGGTCATAAAACCGTCTATGTTGCCGGCGATACCCTTTGGAATGCCGACGTGAACAAGGCAATCGTGAAATACAAACCGGATGTGTTAGTGCTGAATACCGGTGATGCCCGCAACCTGAATTTCCCTGACGCAGGCATTATTATGGGCACAAAAGATGTCCGTCACGCCTATGAGATGTTGCCGCAGGCAAAAATCATTACGGTGCATATGGATGCTGTAAACCACACAACTGTCAGCCGCGCAGATATGCGTGCCTATATCAAAGAAAACAAGATTGATGACCGTGTAGTTGTTCCGAATGATGGCGAGACCGTAAACCTTTAATTATTAATAACAGCATGAACTTTATAGAGCCAGCCTGCTCAAGCTGGCTCTATATACTGTTGTTTTTAAATTCTGGGATTGTGGCTTATATTCGTCATATTAGTGAAAAAAAAACAACACAATGAAGAACAATATAATTGCACGCCTTTTTTTGTGACAATGAAAACCTATCAGAACTTCCCTAAGAGCGGTAGCTAAGGTTTAGCACATTCCTGAATGATACATAGCGTCCGCTTATCGCTCCCAGCAGACCTTTAGTTTAGGAAGCTTGTCTGCTTTGTGCTGTGAGTCCAACGATTGTTGCAAGAATCGAAGTACACTAACTAACTGGGAGCGGGTCACGTCGGCAATCGAAGCTGTAGGCAGGTAGCTCCTGCAGCCGGTATTGTTAACATTTTAACAGCAGCACTCTGCTTCTTTTTCACTACATTCTTCACAAACTCTGCAAGAGCAGAAGTCCTCAAGGTTATTGCACTGGCTACATTTTTTGCAGGTACAGTCCGACTCTTTCTCGTCACAGTTTTCACAAGTTCCACAAGTACATGCACTCATCATGTGTGCACACTTATCACAAATTTTACCCATAGCTTCTCTCAACCGTTAAATAAACAATCTCAACATAACACGTGAATATTTTATCATTTCTATATGGTCAACTAAAACTGGCCACTGCGCTCATTATTCGGAAGTGACTGGACTAATCGGTGGAAATAAAAAGGAAAAAAATAAGCCCTGGCTGCCTCTGGCAGCCAGGTATGTTGTTATGGATGGAAAGCACAACAGTCACTCGTTCGTGCAGTCTGCTAATGTTGGCAGTGCCTTCGTAGCGTTTGTCAGGTCAACGCTGAAGGTCCCTGCTTTGCGGTCATTGACGTAGACGTCGAACTGCCTGGCCTTACGGATATCCATGATGAAACTAAACCAGGCATTATCCCCGTTACGCCATCCAAGGGTTGAGGGAATGGCATATTGCTTATGGTCCATCACCACTGTGATGTCGGTACTGTCATCATGCGAGCTGATCGTTTTATCCCCTGCGAGGGTCAGAAAAACCGAGTGCTGGTAAATACCGTTCTGGTCCGGATTTTCCGTACAGTTGATGGTAAACATTTTCCCACTTGCATCCGTCACGCTGTATTCCGCATTGCCCTGACCATAACCCTGCTGCCATAGTCCGGGAACCGCTGAGGCATTAAAGCTGGTAAGCAGCACGCCTGAGAGCACATACCGGCTTAGTGAACGTACTTTCATTTCCGTCTCCTTTGTCTTTGTATTTATTCCCGGTTATCAGGATTTGAGGGTATCAGCAGCCGTCCCATCAGTTTGCCGTCATGGGCGTACTCAAAGTATCTTTCTTTGGTATACGGGTCCGTCACCTCCTGGTATTCCAGTTTGATGTTATCGGCAATACACAGCGCATTCATCAGTGGCTGGACGGTTTTTTCCTGCATATCCACGAGGTAGTAGTAACTGCCACCCTCGCAGCCATCGGGCGACTGGTGGGTACGTAAAACCTGCAAGGTGGGACCGGATAAATAGTCAACCTGTGACCATTCTTCGCTGACATCATCCTGGTGGCTGACCACATCACTGAAACGCGGTGGGGTTAGATCCTTAAATTTGCTGATGGCCTTCAGGTCATCACTTCTGTTATCGCATGCGCTGAGAAACAGCGTGGTGGCAACCAGCACCAGCAGAGGCAGTGTTTTACGTTTCATTATTTTTTTCCTGAAATCAGACGAACCACTTTGGCAAAGACATAAATGCCGACGAAAATACCCACCGGCACGCCGACGAACGGTGTCAGTGCGACACTGGCCGCACCGGCTGCCCCTCCGCCCGTCAGCAGTGCGGCAACGGTGGCAAGGGTCAGGGCCGTGAGGCTGTCGGACACCCCGGTTTTGTTCAGAATGATGACGATGACAACAATGGCGATAATGGCAATAAATGGCATAGGCTCTCCCTGCGGATGAGTTGAGATAGACCTGCACTATTCCGGTGGGCTGTCGGCCGGAACAAACGCAAGCAGCGACTGCTGGATAAAGCGAAAATGGGGTAAGGCCTGAATAAACACCGGGTCTTCAACCAGACTGCACAGACTGTCGTTGCGGCGAAAAGACTCCTGCAGGGGTTGAACCAGATGGATTTCATCCAGGGTGAATACGGCAATATGTCCGCCATGCTCGGCGACCAGATACCAGGTCTGCTGGTGGATAAGTAACCGGCACGGGGCCAGTCGCTCACAACGCTGCCCGTCAGCAAGCAGGGTGACGCGTCTGCGGTCAGTAATCGCCTGCACCAGCCGCCAGAAGGACAGCGGCTCTGAGGGCGAAGACACCGGGTTAGCCGGTGGTATGATGCAGGGCGCTTCATCACACATCAGCAGGGTATTCACCAGTCGTCGGTCAAGACCGGGGAACAGCCCGGCCAGCCCGCTGCGGTGAGCAAAGATAAGCACATCAGGCACCATCTGCATCTCACTGCCAGCGGTACGTAAGCGGCAATATCCGGACTGATACTCCAGGTCCAGATACATCAGCCGCTCACGAAAATCACGCCGCAGCGTGCGCACCGACACACCAAACTCAGCGGCCAGCTTACGCACACTCAGTGTTTCCCCTGCCACCAGACGGCTGATTATCAGTGACAGCCTGACAGCCAGCCGGTCATGGCGGCGTTCTGCCTGTGTCATGAGACGTTCTCCGTGAAAGTTAACTGACTGAAAATGATGTGATTACTTTAAAGAGGGGGTCGGACAGGGTATGGACATCACAGAAACTATTTTTCATTTCTGCAAAAGCCAGAGGCAGCGGGGGTTACAGGCCATTCCTCAGTGAGTGAGGACCGCCAGCACGGTGCGATGCGGACAGGTGGTGTCCGATATTAACAAAGCGGCAACATTAAACGGTCACTGCAGTTGCGTGAGCATCGCTTCCGCCATCACCCACAGTGCCCGGTTAAGTTTCACGTCCCCGTCGATACCGCGAACGGCACGGGTATGTGACCGTCCTCCTTTGGCATTACGGCCACTGAGCCCGCCCTTAATCAGGTTCTCTTGAATACGCTGGTACGTGGTCCACAGGTCGCTACTCTCATCTTGCCAGCGGCGCGGGGAGAGTATCTGTGATTCAGTAACCGGCTGGTGCTCCTCACCAAAGCGATACGTTAGCGCAGCTTTTGCCAGTGCCTGCTGCGCAGGTGGAGGCAACAGCAATGACTGCATGGCATCCCGCTTTTCTTCCACACGGTCAAAAATCCCCAGCACTTCATACGCCCCCTCAATAACCTGACTCACCACGTCCCCCTTGTGTGGCACCCGTACCTCGCCAAACGACTCACCACAGACGAGGCCGTTCTGACACACAGCCCTGAACAAGCCCGGTAACATCTGGTACGAGCTGGTGCCATCATGGGAGTTGAGCAGGATAATTTCCGGCACCTGCTTACCGGTAATTTGCCCCTCCCTACGCAGACGCAGCAAATGCTTCGTATGTTCACGACGGCCAGGATCACGTACCCGGGTCTGACAGGCAAAGAATGGCTGGAAGCCTTCCCGCTGTAGACTGTCCAACAGAGATATAGTCGGAATATAGGTATAACGTTCACTGCGGGATTCGTGTTTGTCCTCGCTGAATACGCTGGGCACCACTCGAAACAGTTCCTCTCGGGTTAATGGACGGTCACGACGAATTAGGTTTGATGCGCCAAAGCGCGAAGCCAGGCGGGTCATAAGCAGACTCCTCAGTATGGGTAAAATAAATTAAGAAAGCCCTGCCGTAAGTGCGGCAGGGCTCGGAGAATAACAGGGCAGAATTAAACACTCAGAAGAAGAAATCCCAGACAGCGCGGGCCACTGACACCACCGAGGAACGCACGGCCTGAATAATGGTCCGCACCGGGGCGGGAATAAGGGGAAAGGTGCTTACCGTATCGAGTATGGCACCTACGGTTTCACCGAAATCATCACGGGCCTGTTCCCGGACTACCATTGTGCGAAAGGGTTGCTGCAGTTGCGCTACCACCGGGCTGGTGGCTTCGCGTGGCAGACACTTAATCATTCGCTCGGCCATCACCCGCAGCCCCCATTGCAGACGAACCGACACTGCACAGATCGGATTTACTGGCTGGAACAGCTCATGCAGCAGGCAGATTTTGCGGCTGATATTCTGCTTCTGCGCGGTGGACAACGGTCCCCCACCGCTGGTGGGTTCGGCCTTGTCCGACTGGCTTATAACAAACAGCACCTTATGCCGGTAAGCTTCACCAATCACCTGATGGTAAAAATGCTCATCCACCGCCAGTGCCCGATCATCAGCCTTAATCAGCCACAGCACCAGGTCGAGGCGAGAAAGCTGTGCGCGATACAGGGCGGCATATTCGGCATCACGTTCACCACTTTCACCAACGCCAGGTAGATCCACCAGCGTCATATAGCGCTCGCCAACCTGCAGGCGAAATCGCAAAGGTTCACGGGTACAGGCTGCCACATCGCTGACCGGCGATATTTCGCCGACAAACAGAGCATTGCAAAGGCTACTCTTTCCCGCCCCGGTTTTGCCCATAATGCCGATCACTGGCTCGTAGTGGGTTAATCGATTTATCTGCTGCAATATACGTTCAGACACCCACTGCGGCAGGCCGGAAAGCGAATGGTTTAATGGCTGCAAACCTTCTGGGTTATTCATGATAACTCCTGCAATAAATAAAACTAAAAACGGCAGGACCGTGAAGTTCTGCCGTTATGCTGGTATATTCATGAAAATGATATATATCGGAAATACTTTTAATCTTTGTTTTTTTCTTTCATTCTTTGGTAAGCATCATCAATCAAACTTTTCAGTATGGCATTTGGTTCAACGCCTGATAACTGCTGTATAGCCATAAGCTTTTTCCTGGATTGCGCCGTAAGCTTGATTCCCGTCGTATCTTTTTTTATTTTCTGACGATGCCGCCTCTGTACCCAGGCATTGCGCGCATTGTCCAGGAAAACGTTCCTGCAAGCATCGGGGGTAGTGGGATTTAATAGCTTCTTTAGCGAAGACGGCTCTTCGGGGTTAGCCCTCACTTTACGGGCATTTTCTTTTTGTTTACTAAACTGTTCATTCGTCCACCCGGCCCAGTTATCAAACGTTGCCAGCAAAAAATATTTTCTTTGCTTAGACGATGATGGAAGCACATCGCATCCAATATGATTTTTCCGCATATAGTCCCACAACCAGAGAACATTATCTTCTTCGTTTAAATCAATCCACTTAAATGGGCGAGGGAATCGACTAAAATGCTCGCACCACGCTTGGTGTGCCTTATCTATTAAAGAAATTTTTTTATCAATTGTAGTGTTTATCTGATCAATCAGTAGCATCACATTAAAAATGTAACCATCAACCGTATCGCTTACAGTGTTAATACACTGAAAGTTAATTCCATTAGCATGATCATCAACAAAAACGTCGAAATTATTCCTTTCAAAAAAAGGATTTTTCAGATTTTGATCACCTTTAAAAACAGTCGTTAACTCCTGGACCGAATGTATATATGAAGCATCAGCAGTATGTTCTAACTTATCATTAACAAAAGGACTGAAATCACTTTTAACAGATGGGATAGAGAATCCTTTTAAGCTATTTAAAACAGGAAGAGAAATCTCACTATGGCTTGCTAGCCAAAACATTGTATAACATGCAACCCTGTCACTATCTTTCATCCAAATAAAATAAACCTCAGGAACAATAGTCGCAGAGGCATATGCCTTCATATCACGAACGATTATTTTCCTTCGTTCTCTTAACGAGTCATTATCAGCAATAAGTTTATTGATCAAATAAGCATATTGAGTCGCAGAGTGAAAAAGTCTCACTTCTTCCCAGTTCACCTTTTCTTTGTAGAGCGTCTCAAGGCATCTCAGATACTGATAGTACTTCCTACAACGACCATAATCCATCTGCGCCATCCAAATCCCCCACGAAAATCAGCACAAAAAACGCACAATGAAGCGTAATTATGTCATAAAAATAGAATAATAAAAAACTAATTTATTAGTAATTTTTTAGTAATGTTATTTTAATATTTCCTTTGATATTCATTGCAATAGAGCCACTATATTGAAGTTAAAACCCATCAAAAGATGTGTGCAATCAAGCGACGCGTAATTTTTTACATTACTAGGTTATGGTATAAGCCGCTCCCTCCTCCATACATAGCCAATTTTTGTTCGTATGAGTTGCCAAGGTTTCCAGTTTGCACAACTGCTTCAAATGCAGCACAGATACTTCAACATCAAACAGCATCGTAGAATCAGTGCTAGTGACGACTGTTACTTCGTAACAACGATCATTTAGGTTAATTAATTTAATTAATATTCCTTCCACCTCTTGCCATCAAACCACCTTAAAAAAATACAACACATCCCTTTCCTCTGGACCATAATCTCAGAGGAAACAACATGAACGATAACTATCCATACATTACCAAATATAAAATGGACTGGTTTTTACATAGCCTGATAAATCACCACCTGAATAGTGTCATTGAACGCTATTCAAAGGTGATCGGTCTCCGACTGGATTTTTCGTACAACCAGAACTCAGAACGTTACAAAAAGGACTATAGTTGCCTCCAGCAGGATCTTCGGAAGCTATTTAAGCAAGTCGAACAGGAACATGGTATAGCTGGATTTTTTTGGGTAATTGAATATGGTGAGGACAATAGGTTTCATTCTCATACAGTGGTGTATCTGGACGGACAAAAAATACGTAAAACATTTCCGGTAGCAGAACGTATTGGTAACTTATGGAGGGAGATAACTCAGGGAGACGGTAAATATCATCGATGTGAACACAAGGAGAACTATAAGGCTGACATCAATAAGATCATTAACCACCGGGATACTGATTACATCCAGGGATTAAGATATATCATTAGCTATCTTGCTAAGCAGGAACAGAAGTATGACATGAATATCTACGGGAGTAGTGAAGTACCACTACCAAGTGGATTAGGCCGCCCAAGGAACTTATAAGCGGAGTATTTTATGTAGGTAAGGTTTACCCTTGCCTATGTTCCAAACTTTTTTACAACAGAAGCCATTGATGTGGAGGAGCTGGCAGTAAATAATTTTACTAACGGCTCCGGTTATTTATCCTTAACCGGAACACATCACTATGTATGCAAAGCCCACATTGCTTGAAGATCAATTTATTGATATGAAATTCATTACCCAACTTACTGGCCTGAGCGACAAATGGTTTTACAAGCTGATACAGGATGGCTTATTCCCGAAGCCGATCAAGCTGGGCAGAACTTCCCGTTGGTTAAAAAGCGATCTGGAAGAATGGTTGTATTGTCGTATTTATGAGTCCCGAGCATAAATTAAAACCAGCATTCCATATTCAATAGAACCAACATCAATTTTTATATCATGCAGATAACATTATCGAGAAATATGACGAATAGCTGTCCGAGGCAGAATATAGGATTCTGCCATTACCTTAACCAAGTAGGGCTTTGGCTGATCATCAGCATCGTCCGTATCAGTTTTAGTGATACGGACTACATTTATCGATTACGCTGTTGAATCGGGCTAAAGAACATATCCCATAGATGTTCTGCCATGCCTTCGTTAGTCAGCAACGAATCCCTTGAATTACTGTAACCCAGTCCCATCAAGGTGCGGAACCCAAGCGTCTGCCCATTATCCGCAACACTAAGACTTTCATTGCAACTATTGCGAGTCACACCGCTTTGACTGTAGCAGATATCCCCGAATCCCATATTACGACTGCCACACCAGACTCCGCACTGACCAACCTTGCCACCGTTGATATACACGGCACATGTGAAGGAATCGTTATCAGGTCGGTGGAAATCAACGTCTAGCCCTGCATGGCGCTTTTTGAGTTCGTCCAGCGAGTTAGCAAAGTAACGAGCGACATACTCAAAACCCTCGCGACGGGCACGATCTTTATCAAGGTCAGTAAAACTCTTTGGCAGAGAAAGATTGCTCGAACGCGGTGTAAAGACGGTATCCGTTGCCTGAAGCATCGGATTAGCCGGAGCTGGGGCGTGCACAATCTGCTGCGGCTTTTTCGCTTCCAAATTGGCAATGGCTCGGGAGACAGCATCGGCGACCTGAACGTAACCCTCATCGTGACTGGCAAACCTGCTTATGGCTTTACCGTCGATTGTCGCTGCCATGATGCTGCCGAATGGCAACTGATGCCAGGCACACTCTCTTAAAATCACCGGAATGACCACCGCCTCACCTTTTTTATGCCGCTCCAGTGCGTTGGTCATCTCTATCTGATAACAATAGTCAGAAGCGATGAAATCACTGCTAATTAGCAACAGGATAATATCTGCTTGCGAAAAATAGTGGTCGATCTGATGTTCAAACTCTTGCCCAGGAACGATTCGGCGATCGTGCCATGTGGTGATTTTCCCCATTCGCTTCAGCGGGGACAGATGTTTCTCTAGCTCATTGCGTTGTGCTTCATCCGCATGAGAGTAGGAAAAAACGAGAGTAGTCATAAGGGTGAAATGCTCCTGAACCGTTACTGTATTTAGGGCTATTCTGTGCCCACTGTATAAAAAAATCACGCTATTGACTGTAATTAATAGATGCTTGATCTCTTTAAAGTTGTTACATCAGCTTATTCATAGCCACCGTATGCCATCCGGCTCACTTCGTCAGCCAAAATAGTGTGATATTCTTTCCAGAATTCCTGTTGTATCCACGACATAAGGCGATGATTGATGGAGCAGTCTCTCAATTTTGAAATGTTGCGTAGCCAGTGGCCGGAACTGGCGGAACTCGCGTGTATGGCGGAACGCTATGTTCACTCCGATCCGGAAAGCTGTCTGGTCAAGCTGCGCAACTACACCGAATTGATGGTACGTTGGTTATACCGTCAGGAACGACTGCCCGAAGGCATCAAAGCAAATCTGTATGATTTAATGAACGCAGATGTGTTTACCAGCATGATGCCGGAAGCCATCATCATGAAAATGGATGCGCTACGTATCCACGGCAACCGTGCCGCGCACGGTGGTCGTATCAAAGCTAAAGATACCTACTGGCTGCTCAAAGAAGCGTATTTGTTGGGAATTTGGCTATATGTCCGCTACGCCCACGGTAATGTTGATAACTGCCCCAAATTTACTCTTCCTCCATTAACGCAATCTTCAGGTCGAGCAGATGATAAACGTCTGGAAGATGCAATCAGGGCTCAAGATGAAAGCCGTGAGCGAGAACTGGCGTTACAACGCGCACTACAGCAAGAGCAGGAAAAGGCCGAACACCTCACCCAGCGCCTGAATGAAGCCAGAGCTCGCAACCAGCATGTTGCCGACATCCTCTCTATTGATGAAGCGGAAACCCGCCGCCGCCTGATTGACTCCCGCCTGCTTGCTGCTGACTGGAATGTAGGTGAAGAACTTAAGAATACCGATCAGGTTACGCAGGAACACCCGGTTAAAGAACAACCTACTGCAACCGGCGACGGTTATGCGGATTACGTCTTGTGGGATGAGGCGCATAAACCGCTTGCGGTAGTGGAGGCCAAAAAAACCAGCGTCAGTGCCGAGCAAGGACGAATTCAGGCCCGGCTGTATGCGGACTGGCTGGAGAAAGAATATGGTCAACGCCCGGTCATCTTCTACACCAACGGCTACGATATCTGGCTGTGGGACGATCATAAAACTCATGGCTATCCTCCGCGCCGGGTATTTGGCTTCTACAGCAAGGAAAGCTTGCAGTATCTTATTCAGCAGCGTGAAACCCGTCTGCCACTCAACAGCGTACCGCACGTTAAGGATAATGAAGGTAAGGCCGTTGCCGGACGTTTGTATCAACTTGAAACCATTGCCCGCGTCAGCGAACGGTTTACCAACAAGTACCGGCAATCGTTGATTGTTCAGGCTACTGGTACAGGCAAAACCCGCGTAGCGATTGCACTAAGCAAACTGATGATTGATGCCCGCTGGGTAAAACGCGTCTTGTTTCTTTGTGACCGCAAAGAGCTACGTAAACAGGCGGCAAATGCCTTTAATCAATTCACCAATGAGCCGTTGTATGTGGTTGGAAAATCCAAAAAAGCAGACAGGCAGAACGCCAGGATCTACATTGCCACCTATCCCGGCATGATGAAAATCATGGATCATTTTGATGTTGGTTATTTCGATCTGATCATTGCCGACGAATCCCATCGTTCTATCTACAACGTATACGGCGATCTGTTTAAGTATTTTGATGCCCTCCAGATTGGCCTAACGGCCACGCCAATCGACATGGTGAGCAAAACCACTTTCGGCCTGTTTGGTTGTGAAGGACGTATACCTACCGCCAACTACAGCCTGGAAGATGCCATCGCCGATAACAATCTGGTTCCCTATGAAGTTGTCACACACACCACTGAATTCCTGCGCGAAGGCATCAAACGGGAGAAATTAAGCGACGCACAAATCCGTGAGCTGGAAGAACAGGGTATCGATCCCAATACGCTGGAATTTGATGGCAAGGCGCTGGATGAGGCAATTTACAACAAAGACACCAACCGCTATATCCTGCGTAACCTGATGGAAAATGGCCTGAAAGATCGGGACGGCCAACTCCCCGGTAAAACCATCATTTTTGCCCGTAACCACAAACACGCGCTGTTGCTAAATGAGTTGTTCGACGACATGTACCCGCAGTTTGCCGGACGCTTCTGCCAGGTCATCGACAACTACGATCCCCGCGCCGAGCAACTGATTGACGATTTTAAAGGGCTGGATGAAAGCACCAACAAAGAGCTGACCATCGCTATCTCTGTAGATATGCTCGACACTGGTATTGATGTCCCGGAGATTGTGAATCTGGTCTTTGCCAAACCAGTCAAATCGAAAGTGAAGTTCTGGCAGATGATTGGCCGTGGCACGCGCCTCTGTTCGGGACTCTACGGCTACGATGAAAACGGCAAACCGCTGGATAAACAGAAATTCCGCATCTTCGATCACTGGGGCAACTTTGAGTATCACGAGCTGCATACCGAAGAGGCCGAAGTCACAGCGACAAAATCGCTGGCGCAAAAACGCTTCGAAGCGTGGGTTATGCTGGGGGCCGCTGCGCAGCGTAAGTTCGACAAACAGGCGGTGGATTTAGTCGCTCACCAGCTCCGCGAGCAAATCAACGCGCTGGATGAAAAGTCGATTGCTGTGCAGGAAAAGTGGCAGCAAAAAGCGCAGTACAGCGATGAAAAAGTGCTGCGCCAGCTTTCCCCGAAAACACAGCAGGATCTGCTATCTGTCCTGGCCCCTCTGATGCAGTGGCTGGACGTTCGCGGGCAAAGCGATGCCATGCGCTTTGATATGGATATTCTGGCGGCGCAAACTGCCCGTTATACCAACCCGGAAGAACTGGATGTGCTCTGGCCGGTCATCATCGAGAAAGTGGAACGTCTGCCGCCGCATCTGACTCAGGTGCAGCAACAGGGACAACGGATTAATCAACTTCGTGATTTAGGCTGGTGGAAGCAAGCCAGCCTGGAAGAGCTGGAGGATATCCGCATTCATCTGCGCGGTATAATGCACCTGATGGAGAAAGATGCGACGCCAAAATTTGGTTCGATACAGGTGGATATTACCGAAGATGCGAACCTGATCCAGACGGAGACCCGCAAAACCAACATCCGCTCAATTGATTTCAAACTGTATCGTCAGCAGGTTCAGGGAGCGCTGGAGCCGCTGTTCCAGCAAAATCCGGTGCTGAAGAAAATCCGCAACGGCGAGCCGGTGACGCAAAGCGAGCTGGATGAACTGGCTAAGCTGGTGCTTATCCAGAACCCTAACGTTGATATCCGGGCGCTGAAAGAGTTCTACCCGCAAGCGACCGCCAGCCTGGATAAACTTTTGCGTACCATTATCGGGATGGACAGCGATGCGGTTGAAGTGCGCTTTGCCCAGTTCGCCGCTGACAACAGCCTGACCAGCCAACAACTGCGCTTCCTGTCATTGCTGAAAAACCACATTCGCGATTACGGCACCATTGAAATGCGGCAGCTCTTTGAACAGCCTTTTACGCATATCCACAACGAAGGCGTTACCGGTGTGTTCCCTGATATAGAGCAGATCGCCCGCTTGCAAAAGATAGTCGAAGAGCTGGGTGTTGTGACCGACGCAGCGACGGTATAATACACGCATGACAAGCCCCGGCAGCGGGGCTTTTGTATTTAAAACAGGATATAAACGCTAACAATGATCACCGGTGACTTAAAAAGTAAAATCGACGGACTATGGGAAGATTTCTGGGTGGGTGGTATCACCAACCCGCTGACCGTAATCGAACAGATCACCTATCTAATGTATTCCCGGATGCTGGATACTCAGGAACAACGTGACGAGAAGCGTAAACAAATCGCGGGTATTGATTTTAAACCGCGTTTTACGCCAGAACAGCAGGAGTTCCGTTTCAGTCACTATAGCAATCTTGGCTCGGATGAGATGATGGAAGTGGTGCGCGATGGCGTATTCCAGCATTTTCGTCAGCTCGGCCAGGCCGATGCGTCGAAGGTAACGCTGCTGGGCAACTTTATGAAAGATGCCCGTCTGGAGATTGTTAAGCCGTCATTGCTAACCAAAGCGGTTGAGGTGATCAAAAACCTGCCATTGGATCGCGGCGATACCAAAGGCGACCTTTACGAATACCTGTTAAGCAAGCTGACCACTGCCGGGATCAACGGTCAGTTCCGCACACCGCGCCACATTATCCGCACGATGGTTGAAATGATGGAGCCGAATCCCGCCCGCGACGAGACGATTTGCGATCCGGCCTGTGGCACCGGTGGCTTTCTGGCGACCAGCTATGAATATCTGCTGGAGAAGTACAGCTCGCTGGAATCCATTCATACTGAGATTGGCACCAACGAGCGTGGCGAGCTGGAAGAACAAAAAATCTTTACCGGCGATCTGCTGACGCCATGGCGTAACCATGTGGATAACAATATGTTCCACGGTTACGATTTTGATACCACCATGCTGCGTATCGCTGCCATGAACCTGATTATGCACGGCGTGGAAGCGCCTGATATTCACTATCAGGACACAATGAGCCAGAGTTTCAGCACTAACTTCCCGCAGGCCAGTAAAAACGCCTTCAACCTGATTCTGGCGAACCCGCCGTTTACCGGTTCACTGGATGAGGAAGATATCGACTCCACGCTGTCGGCAATGGTGAAAACCAAGAAAACCGAGCTGCTGTTCCTGGCACGTATTCTGCAAATGCTGAAAGTTGGCGGACGCAGTGCCACTATCGTGCCGCAGGGCGTGCTGTTTGGCTCCAGTAAGGCGCACCAGTCACTGCGTAAAACGCTGGTGGAAGATAACCAACTGGAAGCGGTGATCAATCTGCCTTCCGGCGTATTTAAACCTTACGCTGGCGTGGCGACGGCGATCCTGATCTTCACCAAAGGCGGTCAGACGGATGAGGTCTGGTTCTACGATCTACAAAATGACGGCTACAGCCTGGATGACAAGCGCAACCCGATAAAAGACAACGATCTGCCGCATCTACTGGCAAGCTGGAAGCATTACCGTACTTTACGCGGGCTACCGGTTGATAACTTTATGGGCGAGAAATTAGCCTCGTTGCTGAAACAGCAGTACCCAGAAGGGATTGATGCTGACGTTGATTTTAAAGATCGCACTCAGGCGGCGTTTGTTGTACCAAAAGAAGATATTGCTGCGCAGAAATACGACCTCTCTATTAATCGTTATAAAGAAGTGGTGTATCAGGCGGAAGAGTATGAAGATCCGAAGGTGATACTGAAGCGATTAAAAGATCTGGAAAAAGAGATTCTGGCGGATCTGGATGAGCTGGAGGGGATGCTGTGAGTTGGCCGATGGTGAAGTTAGGGGATGTAGCACCTGCAATTCCAATTAAAAATGTTAATTTGGACGAAGATGAACTGGTTTGGCAGTTAAATCTTGATCAAGTTGAATCCAATACAGGAAAAATCATTGATAAAGTTAAACAACCTTTATCAAGTGCAGGCCCATCTACTCATTTTTTCAATAATGAACATGTTCTGTACTCAAAATTACGCCCTTATTTAAATAAAGTAGTTGTCCCGGATGAGTTGGGTATCGCAACTACTGAATTAGTGCCAATGAAGCCGGACCAGAAGAGATTAAATAAAAAATATTTATCCTACTACCTGCGTTCAAAGCCATTTGTCGAGTGGGTATCTACCCAAGTCTCTGGTGCAAAAATGCCTAGGGTTGTAATGAGTATTTTCTGGCAACATGAAATGCCTCTTCCTCCACTATATGAGCAAGAGAGAATCGTTGCTATTCTCGATAAATCCGATGGAGTATGCAAAAAACGTGAGCAAGCTAACAAACTGGCTGATAACTTTTTAAAAACTACGTTTCAAAAAAAATTCAATGATGAAACTTTTTTATTAAATGGTTGGGAGTTGAAAGATTTAAAAGACATAGCATTTATCCAAACTGGACCATTTGGAACCCAGCTTCATAAGGAAGATTATGTTGAAAATGGTATACCACTAATTAACCCTACAAATATTAAAAATGGTATTATCATTCCCAACTTTAAACTATGCGTAGATCGCCACAAATATGACAAACTAAAAGAATATCATTTAAAAAAAGGTGACATTATAATGGGCCGAAGAGGAGAAATGGGTCGTTGTGCACTGATTAATGATAAAGAGGATGGATGGTTTTGCGGCACAGGAAGCCTTTTTATTAGATTAAAAACGCCAAATGAAATACTTTCTTTTTATTTGAACGAATATTTATCTAGCGATTCGATTAAGAACTTTTTACAGAAAGAGTCTCGTGGGGTTACGATGGCGAACCTGAATAAAGATATAGTTGGGAAGATTAAAATAAACATCCCCCCAGAAAACGTACTGACTTCTTTTATGAAGATAAAATTAAAAGTCGATAGCATTAAGAAAAAAATAAACCATAACGATTTGGAAGAATTACTGTCATCATTAAGTAAAAAACACTTTCAAATTCAAAATCTATTATAATCTATAAGTCAAAGGTTTCACTTAATAAGTGAAACCTTAACTCTTAAAATTTATTGCTATTCTTTATAAAATCATACAGACAGACCAGTCTACAAAAATTACTTGATAGAGCCTGAATGCTCATCGCTTCATCAATATGCTTTTTCAGTATTTTATGTAGTTCATTCATATCTCGATTAATTAAACCTGGTTCCATATAGGGCATCATCCTCAAAAAAAAACCGAAATCATAAGCAAGATATAACTCATTTACACCAACTCTAACTTCAGGAACGTTTTCAGAACGTCGTTTATCCCAACCTTGAGACTGAAAACTTACAGGAGTAATATCTAATCGTGATAAAACACCACCTGCAAGTTCAGGCTCGTTAATTATACTCCCGTCAGGATTAATTAAATTAGCATGATTTAAGAAATGAAAAATAGGAATGCGCGCATTACCTTTGCAAATATTTGGCAGAACATCATTAACAACGCATTCCCAATCATAATGTCCATTTTCGAATACAACTTCACGGATGAGGTCTACACGCTCCAGCCCAACCAATCCTTTTGCTGCCATCGATTCTGATTTTTTCACCATCGAAATAGCACCATATCCCACAACAAACTCTGTTGTATTGGCGCCCTCTTCAATCTTCTCTGAGTCCCTCACATATAATTTCCCTTTCGGATCATCAGTTAAGACTAATTCATAAAGTTCATCTTTTATCATTCGGAATAAATGTGCTGGAATCCTTTTTTTAGTTTCACTCAGCACTTCAAATATTTCTTTATAAGATGGTGCCTGAACATATTTTACTGGTATTTTTTTATGAATAACAGAATCACTAATGTCGGCCTCTTCAAGTTCAGGTTTCCATTCAACAAACAATAATTTGTTCTGTAAAAAATCCAAACTAGCATCAGGAAAACAACTAACTATATCTTCCAGGATTTCAGCTATATGTTCATCTGTTAAAGAGTAACCTAAGAAAATAACAGGCCTCTCTATAAACATAGTTAGTAACTTAGATGATAGGTAGGGGTTTTTCTTCCTATATTTATCATAGTCACTTGATGTTAAAATCAATGAGTTAGGCTCAGTGCAGCAACCATGTATTTTATATATTTCGGCAATGCCGTGACTCCTGCCAGTAATCAACCCGTCCTGGCCTATAAAGGTTGTAAATTTAGGGAAAAGGCTTTCTAGAAAAACATCCCAGTTTGTGGTAATAACCCCATCAATATTTGCTTTCGCAAAAAGAGAAATTTCGTGTTTTAACTCATCATTTTCTATAATATTTTTATGTGCATTCTCAATATATTTAGATATTGACAACTTCAAAGGAGACTGTTCGTTAATGAAAATTTTCTCCTGTTCTTTTTCACTTAATGCTAATTGTCCTTCTTTAGTATCCCACCATTTCTCAGCGTATGCCGACACTAATAATTGTGCATATTCGGGTAAGTCACCATTAGATTTTGTTTTTAATTTTATATGATTTTCCCCAATCGCCTCAGCAAAATGCTTCAAAAGGTCTTGCCAACATGGCACACCAAGGTAACGACGAGACACTCCGGAGCCAACAAATAACACAGGGGATGCCTCAAACTGCTTAAAATGCTCTTCGAGTTTTTTCTTGAAATTCATATTGGTATTCCCTATCAAAAATCCTCAACTGAGACAACGGTAAGACATTGCGGTTGCCATCTCCAGTGCATGATTAAAAAATTTTGCACCTTTAAAATTCATTTATCTGTTCTGGCAATTTGGCCCATTATCTATAGATCTGTGGCCAGTATCCGCTACACAATGCCTGCGTTATGATACGGTGGTGCAGTAATCTTGCCCCTTTACTTCAGGATAAACAATGCCTTTAGATTTAAGTAACACCTTAGTTATTGGCATCAGTGCAACTGCGCTTTTTGACATGAGTGAATCCGATCGCATGTTTCGGGAAACCTATGCGACCGATCCTGATAGCGCCATTGAAAAGTATCGCGCCTACATGCTGGAACACGAAAACCAACCTTTGCAGCCTGGTACAGGTTACCCCTTGGTCAAAGCGCTTCTGGGTCTGAACCAGTATCGTCAACCGGATGATCAATCACCGTTGGTTGAAGTCGTTGTTATGTCGCGTAACAGTCCTGATACAGGTATCCGTGTTCTAAATACCATTCGCCATGACAAACTCGATATTACACGTTCAGCTTTTACCGCAGGCGAAACCGTTGCCGATTACCTTGATGCCTTTGATGTGGATCTGTTTTTAACAACTAACGTTGAAGATGCGCAAAAGGTAATTGATTCCCGATTCTGCGCCGCTGCAATCCTCAAAGATCCTCCCTCCGACGCCTCAGATATCCCGGAAGGGCAGGTCCGCATTGCGTTTGACGGTGATGCCGTGCTTTTCTCTGATGAAAGTGAGTTAGTTTATAAGACTCAAGGGATGGCTGCTTTTCATGCGCTGGAGGATGCACAACAAGATATCCCAATGGCTGAGGGTCCATATGCCACTTTGCTAAAAAAAATAGCCAAGCTTCAGGAGCGACTACCGACAAGAGTTGAGTATTCCCCTGTCCGTATTGCACTGGTGACCGCCAGAAACAGCCCATCGGAAATGCGCGTCATTAAAACACTGAGAAGCTGGGGGGTGTATGTCGATGAAGCTTTTTTTCTTGGCGGTGTAGAGAAAACAAAAGTTTTGAAGGCATTTAAACCGCACATTTTCTTTGACGATCAGGATGTGCATTTGAATACTGCTGCAAAGGTGGTTCCTTCCGGGAAAGTACCTTACGCCAGCAATTCAGAGCTTTTTGAAAACAAAGCGTCATGAAACCTTAAATAAATAGCCATCTTTACCGCTAGAAGGCTATTTATTAATTTATGCAGTCTTCCCAAACATCCCTTCTACCACTGCCCCAGCTCTCCCTAACTCATCGATATAATCCGCATACCACTGCATCATTTCCCTACGCCCATCAAGATACTGAGCATGGTTATACGTCCCGCGAATCGCGTTCTTATCGACGTGTGCAAGCTGCGTTTCAATCCACGCTGTATTGAACCCTTCCTCGTGCAAAATCGTACTCATCGTGTGGCGGAAACCATGTCCCGTTACCTTCCCCGTGTATCCAATCCGCTTGAACACCTGATTTATACTCGCTTCGCTCATCGTTTTACGCGGGTCATTCCTTCCTGGAAACACAAGAGGATATTGCCCAGACATCACTTTGAGTTGCTGTACGATTTCCAGCGCTTGGGTAGAGAGGGGCACCAGGTGAGGCCGTTTCATCTTCATTCGCTCGGCAGGAATTTCCCACACCGCTTTTTCAAGATCAAACTCACTCCAGAAAGCACCTCGAAGCTCACCGGTGCGAACTCCCGTAAGGATCAGCAAACGTGCGGCAAGAACAACCAGCGGGCTGCCTGTATAACCAGAGAGAGCTTTAAAGAAGTCTGGTAACTCCTCAACGGTAAGGAAGGGGTAATGTTTCGATTCATGCCCTGACATCGCACTGGTTAGATCTGCAGCAGGATTGTATTCCGCACGGCCAGTAACGATGGCGTAGCGAAAGACTTCGCTGCAGCGCTGGCGAACCTTCTTAGCCTTCTCTGTCGCACCACGGCTTTCCATTCGACGCAGCACATTCAGCAGAACCAGCGGTTTGATTTCATTCACCGGCTGCTGGCCTATATAAGGGAAAATATCTTTATTGAAAGCTTCGATAATGTCGGAGGCATAACCTTCTGACCATCTGCTCGCCTTCGTACCGTGCCACTCAAGCGCCACAGACTGGAAAGTATTATTGAGCTGCACATCGCGAACCAGCTTTTCTTCTTTCTTGGCAAAGGATGGATCGATACCCTCGGCCAGCTTTTTCTTGGCTTCATCACGTAGTGCCCTCGCTTGTGCGAGAGACACTGCTGGATAAACACCAAAAGCCATACGCTTCTCTTTTCCATTGAAGCGATATTTCATTCGCCAGTATCGAGAACCAGAGGGAACGACTTCAAGATACAAACCAGCACCATCTGCCAGCTTATAGGCTTTCTCTCTGGGTTTAGCTGCATCTACCTGTCGCGCATTTAGCTTCATTGGGGGCATCTCCCTGGACCGAACACAGAATGCCCCCACTTATGCCCCCAACTGTGACTTGATTCCGGTTGAGTCCAGTTGATAAGAGGAGATAAAATACGGGCCAGAAACCGCAGTATACGGGATTTAAGTTGATTTCGGTAGACTTGGGAAGAGTTTGAAATGGTGCCGATAATAGGAGTCGAACCTACGACCTTCGCATTACGAATGCGCTGCTCTACCAACTGAGCTATATCGGCCCTGAAAGGACATGTTCACGAACGTGAATCACGGTGGACAAGGTTAAAACTAACCGGGCGATGCGTCAATGGCCTTGTGAATCAAATGGCTACTTTTGCATCACCCGGTTTTATTTACGCACGAATGGTGTAATCACCAATGCCGATCCACTTGTAAGTGGTCAGTGCTTCCAGCCCCATTGGGCCACGCGCGTGGAGTTTTTGTGTGCTTACCGCCACTTCCGCACCCAGACCAAACTGGCCGCCGTCGGTAAAACGCGTAGAGGCGTTAACGTAAACAGCGGACGAATCCACTTCGTTAACAAAACGCTGGGCGTTGCGCATATCGCGGGTCAGGATCGCATCGGAGTGTTGTGTGCCGTGTTCACGAATATGGGCGATGGCATCGTCAAGATCGCTGACGATTTTGACGTTCAAATCTAATGACAGAAACTCATCGTCATACTCTTCGGCTTTAACAGCAACCACCTTCGCAGGGCCTGCCTGCAACTGCGCCAGTGCAGCTGCATCTGCGTGTAATGTCACGCCGCTTTCCGCCATTTGTTTGCTTAATGCGGGCAGGAAGCTATCGGCGATGTTTTTATTCACCAGCAACGTTTCAACCGTATTACATGTGCTCGGACGCTGAGTTTTCGCGTTGACGATCACTTTTAATGCTTCAGCGATCTCTACACTTTCATCAACGTAAATATGGCATACGCCTATACCACCTGTGATCACCGGGATTGTCGACTGTTCACGGCACAGTTTATGCAAACCAGCGCCACCACGCGGGATCAGCATGTCGATGTATTTATCCATACGCAGCATTTCACTGACCAGCGCACGGTCAGGATTATCAATCGCCTGCACGGCACCCGCCGGTAAGCCGCAGGATTTCAGGGCGTCCTGAA
>SKEH01000380.1_pt1 | contig 28141 bp, 26 predicted proteins | sample 4826571 | NCBI WGS metagenome assembly SKEH01 (sample SAMN11008814, study PRJNA524170) | human gut metagenome | biome: Human fecal sample; material: Feces; isolation source: fecal sample from pouch patient p29 | host: Homo sapiens | place: Israel: Tel-Aviv | collected 2016-09-14 | reverse complement strand
GCCAGCCGCTGCGGGTGCTCAGACTGCAACTTGGCAAGATACAAGGCATCAAGCTTATCGGTCTTGTTCTGGTGCAGGTCATCCTTTGTCTTTCTTTTGGCTTCTAGCGGATTCATCATGACATAGCGCAATTCGTGCATGTCCAAGAACGCCTGGAGTCTTCTGGAATAGACGCCAGTTGCTTCAAAGATAATCTGCGGTTTAGTAACCTGCTTAAGGTCACCCAGCAGCTGATTGAAGCCTACCATATCGTTGGAGATGGCATAGTCATTAACTTTTTGGCCATTGACCATAATGCATACGTTAGACTTCTGGCTGCTAACATCAATACCGAAAACAGTTTTCAATAAATCCATAAGAATAAACCTCCGCTTTACTCGGAGATGAGCTGCCTTCACCCAATTCAATCAGATCTAATTTTCTCAACAGGACTTTAACAGCCAACATACTTAGACGAGATTCTCAATTGAATGGTGAAGCTGCCCGTTTTACTTACGACATCGTGTGTCCAAAGAGCTCACGGCATTGGCTTCATCTCCACTTTACATAGTAAAAGAAAAAGTGTTGAACGACTACTCCGTCGAGTAATCATCCAACACTAGGTTAGTATGTTTTACTTGTTAAAATGCTTCTTGTTTACAGTTACTATGGAGATTACAGAAATAAAATTACTTGTTGAAAGTGAGCTTGGACTTGGTTACCGAAGCCAGCTTGTTGGAGTGGACGATCAAGCTATTGTTCATGGTCTGCCACTTCTTTTGCGCGTAGTCGGCATTCTTCTGGTTCTGTTCTGTCAGATAGGCCGTCAGCTTGTCGCCGGACAAAGTCTTGGCTACCTTGTCGCTTTGGGCCAGGTTGGCCTTGAGTTGCTTAGTTACGGCCTTCTTAGTCGGGTTAACGTCCTTGTAGATCAGGTCCGTCTTCTTGCCAGTTGAGCTGTCGATGAACTTCTTGTGCTTGTAGGCTTCAATTACCATGGCCGTGGTTTTGTAAGTCCAGTAGGCGGACTTGGTATTAGTCGGGTCCTGGTAGTCGCCGTCAACCTTGTACTGGCTTGGTGTGTCACTGATGTTGGTGTAGAAAGGCAGGTAGACGCTGTTAGCCGGGGAGGCCATGGCCAGCCACTGGATAGCCGCGTATTCCTTAGGCACATTGCTTCTGATCTGCAGGATGTGGGATTCCACGTCAGTTGGCACGTTGATCGGCCGGTAGCCGCCCTTCCACTTGCCGTAGCTGGAGTACTTGGTCCCGGTGAAGTGGGAGGAAAGCACCTGGCCAACCTTGGCCGGACTAACCTTCTTGTCCGGCTTGAGGAAGAGGGTGTAGGACTTCTTAGTAATTGACTGCTTCTTGCTTGAAGTCAAGATTCTCTGCCCGTCCCACATTCTTGGCCGGTTGTAGATGGCGTCGGTCTTGTCGTTGGTGCCAAAAGCCTTGGAGTAGTTGACCGTGCCTTTTACATAGCCAGCCAGCTTGATCTTCTTGTTCTGGGACCAGGCCTTAACCTTCTTGACCAGGTTGGTTGAAGCCATGTAGTTCTTAGAGTCCTTGAGGTTGAGCTTGCCGATCACCATTTGGTTAGGGATGACGGCATACTTGTTGTCTGGAACTCTGACAGCTGCCCAGGTGTGGCCGGAGCCGATTTCCATGTACCAGATTTCGTTCTTGTCGCTGAAGATGACCCCGTTGTTTTCGGCACTGCCTTGCTTTTCAATGATCTGGCCCAGGCGCTGGACGCCTTCCTTAGCGGAGTGGATGTAAGGCAGAATCACGTCCAGCATGGAAGCTTCGGAGATCCCGTTCTTGACTAAGTTGTCAGCCTTCAGGCCTTTTTTGTTGGTCGTGCCTGATTCCGTAGCACTCATGGCCACATTTTCGCTGTTGATCCCGCTCTCGCCAAAAATCCACTGGCCATTAACCTGCTCGCCGTCTGGCGTGCTGGTATAGCGTAGGGCAGTCTTCGGCAAGCTGGTCTTGAAGCCGTTGTCTTCAGAAACATAAGTGGTCGGGCCATTGCTGGTTGCCTGGTGAACATAGAAGTGCTTGGACCAGGCGCCAACGTCTTCATTACGGGCAACCAGGGTTGATCCGTCGGTCGTGGCCTTCTTGCCAACTACTACAGTCGTGCAGGCCTTAACAGGTGTGGCGGTAAAAGCAGCGGCCAGGCCCAGGGCACCGGCAGCCCAAATAAACTTACGCATGATATTTCCCCCTATCAAATATAATCCTATCAATCACACAGCAGCGATTGTTAGCGCTTACTAAAAGAAATCATAAGCCTCTTACCATTAAATTACAACCCTATACGAAAAGAGAAACTACTTTATTAAGAAGGAGCTGGGCAAGAAATTATCGGAAAATGAGAAAGATTTTTACATACGAAATAGGGGATAGCTAGATTATACCGGTTGAAAAAAGGACCGGCTCTTTTTCGGAGCTGGTCCTTTTGCCTGCTAAGCAGGCAAAATAATTAATTTTTTACCGGCCGCTTTCTTCTTGCAGTTGCAGGACCCGGTCAGCGATGGTTTCACTAGTGACCAGGTGGGTGATGATGCCCGACTTGAGGGCGCCTAAGAGGGCTTCAGACTTGAAGCGGTCGTTGACCACGACGAAGCGGACCGGGGTCTTGACGATCTGCTGGTCAGAGATGCCGATGATCTTGTCAGTAATTGAACTGAAGAAGTGGCCTTCATGGTCGTATGGCCGGCCGAAGATCATGCCGGAGATGCTCTTTTGGTGGATGTTCTTGAAGAGGAGGCTCTCGTATTTTTCGTGCAGGAAGCTTTCTTCTTCAAAGGCTTGCAGGGTGCCCAGGCTGGCGACCAGGAGGTCCATGTTGTCGTAGAGCTCATCCAGCTGCTCGTAAAAAGGTTCCTTCTTGATCAAGTTGACCAGGTCGGGGTTGGAGGAGTAAAGGGGAGCGGGCAGGGCGCGGAAGTGGCCCCCGCATTGGGCAGCGGCGATGCTTTCCAGCGGATTCTTGCGGCCGTTGCCCTGGAGAGGATAGCCAACCAGCTGAACGAAGGTCAGGTCATCGTTTTTAACTTCCGTAAAGGAGTTGATGATGTCGAGCATGGTCGTGCCCCAGGTGATTCCGACGTTCTTGCTGGACTGCATGTAGCTCTGGATCTGTTCAGCGGCAAAGCTGACGATCTTTTCGCTGTCCTGGTTCTTGGTCTCCAGCTTCTTCAAGATAAAGGCTTCCTTGAGGCCAAACTGCTGGCGGAAACTCTTTTCCAGGCCGGAATTCCGCTTGGCTCCTTCCCTGATGTTGATCTGGACGATGCCGGTCTTTTCAGCATCGCTTAAGGCCTTGTCGATGAGGTAGCGGGACAGGTTGTATTTGGCGGAAATTTCGGCGATGTTGAGTTTGCTGATGTAGTAGTCGTGTGCGATGTTCGCAAGCTGGTCGTTGCTGAGCTGCATGATTTCCTCCCAATTTTAGACATTTAAAAGACTATTTAAATATTGTAAAGCAAAAGGTTACTTTTGTAAAATAAGTAAAAAGGTATCACTTTTTGAAAAAGGAAAAAAGAACTAAAAAGGGTAAAAAAGAAGGGGGAATCAATCGATTCCCCCTTCGGCATTGTCTGATTTTAGTACCAGTTGTGAGCCAGCCAGAATCTCTTGGCGTTGACCCATGAACCGTAACGGCCGTAAACGTAGCGGTCAGCAGTCCGTTCTTGGTTCTTCTTGGACAGGTCACCGCCCAGGTAAGAAATCAAGAGTTGGTAGCGGCCGTAACAACTGCCGTTTCTGGCAGTGTAGTAACCGCCTGATTCCCGCATAGCGATCCAGTACTTAGCTGTCTTTTCAGCTGACTTCTGAGCAGCCTTCTTCTTAGCGGCAGCTTTCTTCCTGGCAGCGGCCTTCTTCTTAGCGGCGGCTTTCTTAGCAGCAGCTTTCTTCTTAGCAGCAGCTTTCTTCTTGGCAGCAGCCTTCTTAGCCGCGTCGTCTTGCTGGTCAGTTGCCTGGCTTTGGTCAGCACTGGCAGTTACAGCTGCGGTAGCGGCCTTAGTAGTCTTCTTAGTAGTCTTCTTAGTTGACTTCTTGCTAGTCTTCTTGGCCTTCTTAGTTGCCTTCTTCTTAGTAGTCTTCTTAGCAACCTTCTTGACTGCCTTCTTCTTGGAAGTCTTCTTAGTCTTCTTAGCAACCTTCTTTACCGTGCTGGTTGAAGTCGCGCTAGAAGTAGAAGTGCTTGAGCTTTGGTTAGCAGCGCTAGACTGGCTTGCGGCCTGGTCTTGGCTGGCTTGTTGGTCTTGACTAGTTGCAGTTGCTGATTGTTGGGTAGAACTTGCGTCATTAGTAGCCGCTGAAACGTTAGCGGCGGGAGCAACCACGAGGGCAGCTGCAAAAGCAGTTGCTGATAAAACCTTCTTGAAATTGTGTTTGAACGTCATATAGTAGAAACTCCTCACATGCTTCTCTTAAAAACTAAGTCTATGCTACTAAAGGAATATGACAGGACTGTTACAAAACGACCACAGCTCGTTAACAATCGGGTAAAATGAACATTTCTTTGGCAAAAAGATCATAAAAAAGACGGAAACAGGGCTGAAATTATCATTTTAAGCGCTTTAAATTAGCTATGCAGATAAGTAACATTAGTAACAATTGTCAAGAGAATGAAATAAAAGGAATTAATTTTTGTTAGAAACTGAACTGGCTGATCGAGTCCAAGGGGCTGAGGTAGACGAAAAAAAGATATTTTGCGTTAAATGGCTTTATTTGGCCTTTTTTTGCTAGAATAGAGAAGTGTGAATATAATATACGCGAGGAAAAATCAGACGCGGATTATAGGAGGAAACAATGGCTGTTAAGCGCTTTTACGAAACATTCCATCCAGATCACTACGATCTGTACATCGACGTTGACCGGGCAGCAAGATCTTTCTCAGGGACTTCCACCATCCATGGTGAAATCCAGGAAGAAACTGTCTTGGTCCACCAAAAGTACATGACCATCAGCAAGGTCACTGTTGACGGCAAGGAAGTGCCGTTTACTTTTGGCGACGACTTTGAAGGCATCAAGATCGAAGCCGGCAAGACTGGGGAAGCGGTTATCGCGATCGACTACTCAGCGCCTTTGACTGACACTATGATGGGGATCTACCCGTCCTATTACCAAGTTGATGGCGTCAAGAAGGAACTGATCGGGACCCAGTTTGAAACTACTTTTGCCCGGGAAGCCTTCCCATGTGTTGACGAACCAGAAGCTAAGGCAACCTTCTCCCTCGCCCTCAAGTTCGACGAACACGAAGGCGAAACTGTTTTGGCCAACATGCCAGAAGACCGGGTAGAAAACGGCGTGCACTACTTTAAGGAAACTGTCCGCATGTCCAGCTACCTGGTTGCTTTTGCCTTTGGTGAAATGCGGTCATTGACCACCCACACCAAGAGCGGGGTCTTGATCGGGGTTTACTCAACTCAAGCCCACACTGAAAAGGAACTGACCTTCTCCTTGGACATTGCCAAGCGGGCAATTGAATTCTACGAAGACTTTTACCAAACTCCATATCCGCTGCCGCAATCACTGCAGCTGGCCCTGCCTGACTTCTCAGCCGGTGCCATGGAAAACTGGGGTCTGGTAACCTACCGGGAAGCCTACCTGCTTTTGGACCCGGACAACACCACTTTGGAAATGAAGAAGCTGGTTGCGACTGTGGTGACCCACGAACTGGCCCACCAATGGTTCGGTGACCTGGTAACCATGGAATGGTGGGACAACCTCTGGCTGAACGAAAGTTTCGCCAACATGATGGAATACCTGTCAGTTGACCACCTGGAACCTAACTGGCACATCTGGGAAATGTTCCAGACTTCTGAAGCAGCGGCTGCCTTGACCCGGGATGCAACCGACGGGGTACAGTCAGTGCACGTGGAAGTTAATGACCCGGCTGAAATCGACGCCCTCTTTGACGGGGCCATCGTTTACGCCAAGGGGTCAAGAATGCTAGTCATGGTCCGGTCACTTTTGGGCGATGAAGCCTTGAGAAAGGGCTTGAAGCGCTACTTTGACGAGCACAAGTTTGGCAACGCGGCAGGTGACGACCTCTGGGATGCCTTGTCAACGGCCACTGACTTGAACATTGGGGAAATCATGCACACTTGGCTGGACCAGCCAGGCTACCCAGTGGTGAATGCTTTTGTTGAGGACGGCCACTTGAAGCTGACTCAGAAGCAATTCTTCATCGGTGAGGGCAAGGAAGTCGGCCGCAAGTGGGAAATTCCGCTTAACGCTAACTTCAAGGCACCGAAGATCATGTCAGACGTTGAATTTGACCTGGGCGACTACCAGGCTCTGCGGGCAGAAGCCGGCCACGCTCTGCGCTTGAACGTGGGCAACAACTCCCACTTCATCGTGAAGTACGACCAGACTTTGATGGACGACATCATGAAGGAAGCCAAGGACTTGGATCCAGTTTCCCAATTGCAATTGCTGCAAGACCTGCGGCTTTTGGCAGAAGGCAAGCAGGCTTCATACGCTGACGTGGTACCAGTTCTGGAACTCTTCAAGAACTCAGAAAGCCACATTGTCAACGATGCTCTGTACACGACTGCTGCTAAGCTGCGGCAATTTGCCCCAGCCGGCAGTGAAGCTGACAAGAACCTGCGGGCCCTGTACAACGACTTGTCCAAGGACCAAGTTGCCCGTTTGGGCTGGCTGCCTAAGGCGGGGGAAAGCGATGAAGACATTCAGACCCGGCCATACGTTTTGTCTGCTAGCCTTTACGGCCGCAACGCTGATTCAGAAAAGCAAGCCCACGAAATCTACGTGGAATACGCTGATAAGTTGGCAGAACTGTCCGCTGATATCCGGCCATACGTTTTGATCAACGAAGTTGAAAACTACGGGTCAAGCGAATTGACTGACAAGCTGATCGGTCTGTACCAGGCGACCAGTGACCCATCATTCAAGATGGACCTGGAAGCCGCGATCGTGAAGAGCAAGGACGAAGGCGAACTGAAGAAGATCGTTTCCTGGTTCAAAAACGCTGAAATCGTTAAGCCGCAGGACTTGCGCGGCTGGTTCAGCGGCGTTTTGTCCAACCCGGCAGGTGAACAGCTGGCCTGGGACTGGATCAGAGACGAATGGGCATGGTTGGAAAAGACGGTCGGCGGCGACATGGAATTCGCTACCTTCATCACTGTCATCTCCCGCGTCTTCAAGACCAAGGAACGCTACGACGAATACAACGCCTTCTTTACTGACAAGGAAAGCAACATGCTGCTGAACCGGGAAATCAAGATGGACCGGAAGGTCATCGCTAACCGGGTAGACTTGATTGCTAGCGAACAAGCTGACGTCAACGCCGCGGTTGCTGCTGCTTTGCAAAAGTAATTAAATAGAGCATAAGAAAACTGTTTCCGGTAAGAGCTGGAAACAGTTTTTTATATGTATTCAGACTAAGTTTAGGCGAATTCCGTCACGTCTTTGACATCATAACGGACAGTATCTGGAACGACTTCACTTGGGTCCGGTTTGCCAATGGAGATGGCCATCACTGGAATGTATTGTTCTGGGTCCAGGCCAAATTCTGCTGCAGCCTTGCTTGCATCATAGCCAGCCATTGGGTTGGTTTCGTAGCCGTGTTCACGGGCAACCAGCATCAGTTGCATGGCAACGAGTGAGGCATCAACCATTGCGTCTGCAACTAACATTTGCCGGTCAGCCTTTTCGTAAAGTGGAAGGAAGGTGTTAACCGCGGCATCGCGTGCTTCTGGAGTTACCTTCTTTTCTTCTACCATGCCATTCCACAGGTCACGATACTTCAGATATGACTTAGTGTTACCGAAAACCATGATCGTGGCTGGAGCAGTGTCAACTTGAGGGTAATTGAACGGCATTAAGAAATCGTGAAGCTTCTTCTTGCCTTCTGGAGTGTCGACAATAACAAAGTGCCAGGACTGCAGGTTGCAGGCACTTGGAGCAGAGATAGATTCATTAATGATTTCCAGCAATTCGTCACGGGAAATCTTCACGCTGGAATCATAGTGCCGGATAGACTTTCTGTTTTGCATGATATCTTTAAAATCGTTGTTCATTTTATTACCTCAAAGAATATACGATTACATCTACATTTACATTGTAACCGATTGCAAATAATAAACAACCATGTTTTACTGAAAATATTTTGTATCATCCGAACCGGAGAAAGCGCTATAATATAAGTAGTAAGAAATGGTCAGAGATGGGTGAGAAATAAGGTGAGCAAAATGAAGATGAAGCATGCTAAGAGAATCGCCCTTTTGCTGGCTTTAGGCTATGCTGGTGGTCAGGCTTTGAAGCGGTCAGCGCCATTCTTGAAGGGCGTGCAGGCAGGGATCCTCATGGAGAAGGGGAAGAGAAAGCTCAAGGAGAGCAAACCTGTCCAGAAACTTAAGGAATTAGCGGATAAATAGAAAAAGATCAACATAAAAAGGATCTACCTTCTCGATGAAGATAGATCCTTTTTTATATGTAATTTACTTCTTAGTAAACGATCACAGGCATGTGCACCTTAACTGCGTCCCAAACGGACTTGATTTTACTAGGCCGGATGTTGACGCAGCCGTGTGACCCGCCTTTCAGGTAGGCCGTGCTTGACCAGTCGGTCCGCCATGACGCGTCGTGCAGCCCGCAGCCGCTCATCGTAAACGGCATCCAGTAGCTGACCTTAGAAGCGTAGTTCGACCCGTTGTCGTTCTGCCCTCTTAAAGTAGCGTCCTGCTGCTTGTACATGATGTACCAAACACCAGTAGGCGTAGCGTTGTCGCCCTTGTTGGCCGTCCCCGTAACCACGTCAGATACAGTTACGACCACCTTGCCGTTGACAACCACCCACATGTCCTGGCTGGCGATTGACACAACCACATAGCTGTTGCCCAGCCCATTGTTGCTCTTGCCGTAGCCCAGACCTTGCGTGGTGTAGCCTTCACCATAGATGTGGTTCTTCCCGTCAATGGTCTTCTTGCCAGTCTCATAAGCTGACAGAACCGCCTTCTTGGCGCTGGCCGTCCAGATCCCCCAACCGTAGCTCTGGTTGGTAACGGTGATGGTTGACCCGGCTGGCGTCTTGAACTTGTAGCTCTTGCCCAAAGTCTTGACTTCCTTGTCCATGGCGTTCAGTTTCGCCGTCAGCTTGCTTGCGTCGTCGTAGTGGACAGCGCCGCTGTAGTAGCTGACTTGGGTCAAGTAGTCTTTAGCTGCCAGGGTAAAAGTCTTCCCCGCCACAGAGTAGTCCACGCTGGCCGCGGTAATTGCCTTCAGCTTGCTCTTGCCCTTCTTCAGAGCCGTGTTCTCGTAATTGTAGCTCTGGTCAGTCGGCAGCTGGGTGTACTGCTTGTCAAAGTACTTCTGGACCTGCTCCTTGCTGATAGTTGTCAGCTTGCTGTCACGAACAGCACTGATCTTGCCGTCCTTGTAGACCAGCTTGTTGACAGCCTTGGCCTGGATCTTTTCGACCGCTTGGTCAACCGTCAGCTTGCCCACCTTGACGCCATAGATAGTGACGTTAGCGTTGAAGTGCTTCTTGTTGTATGCCACCTGCTTCTTGTTTTCCGCCAGAACGGTTGCCTGGTGCTGTTGGTAGGCATTGTGGCCCCAAATACCCGCGCAGGCCAGGACGATAACCGCCACACCCGCGATAATCAGGTATTTGCTGCCTTGAGTATTTTTCTTCCGGTAGTCTTTGCGAGAAGTCATTAATAACTCCAATCTGTTCATTCAAAAGATTGTGTTCAGTATAATACGAATCTCTTAGCGATTAAAATGTACGGAGAGATATTTAATATGAATTTAAAATTTTGTCTCCGCGATATCGTCCTCCGGCCGGTGGCCTTGAATCCGCACCAGTTGCCAGGCAAAAGGACTTTCTTGCTTCTTTAACTGAACCGTCAGGACTCCGTTTTCAAAAACAAATTCACATTCTTCCCGGCCGTCGATCCATTCGATCCGGTTTGGCGCTTCCGTCAAGCCAGTCACCTTGACCTCTGCAGGATAAGGGGCCTTTAAGAAAAGGTAGGCCTGGTAGGGCGCGTGCCGGTTGGTCAAGACAAAAGCCTCTGCCGCGTCAGCTGACAAGTCACTTTCCTGGCCTTCATTAACCGCGTGGCCAAACTTGTGCATCCAGGCGTTCAAAGCGTCTAAAGCCGCTTGGTCAGCTTCGTCTTCGCCGTCCACGTCAACGACTAAGGCCTGGCCGGCCTTTCTGGCAGCTAGCAAAGCGTCCACGACTTCATCTGCCTTGTAGTGCTGGCCAGCTTGGTCTGGCAGGTAGGCGATGGTGTACTTTTCGCAGGCCGCTTTTAATTCTTCCCGGCCGCTGACGGCGCGGGCACCGATGTCCCTTGCCCGGCGGACCAGAGCATCCGCGTTTACATTTGCCCCAGTTGGGTTAAAATTTAAGATAATCGCAAAATCAGGGTTGATCATGCTTGCTCCTCCTTATTGTTAAACACATGTTTTATTTTACTAGATTATTAATAGGATGTAAAAAATGAAGATTGTAATTTCCCCCGCTAAAAAAATGCAGACAGACGGCGGCTTTTTGCCGAAAAGCCAGCCCGTCTTCCTCGACCAGGCTGAGGAGCTTTGGTCCTATTTGCATTCCTTAGATCAAGCTGATCTGGAAAAAGTCTGGCGGGCCAATGCCAAAATCACCGAAGAAGCCCGGCAGATGCTGGCTGCTGACCTAACTCAGCCGCAAGTACCAGCCCTCTTTGCCTACAGTGGCCTGCAGTACCAGTACCTGGCCGCCGATGTTTTAGACCAAGCCGGGCTAGACTACCTGGATCAGCACCTGCGCGTTTTGTCCGGTCTTTACGGCAGCCTTCGCCCCTTTGACGGGATCGTGCCCTACCGCCTGGAAATGAAGAGCCCCCTGCCTGCCTTTAAGTATAAGAGCCTTTATGAATTCTGGGGAGAAAAAGTTTACCAAGAGCTCTACCAAGATGATTCCGTGGTCCTCAACCTGGCTTCCAAGGAATACAGCCATCTCCTGACTCCGTTCTTAAAAGAGGGAGACCGCTTGCTTGAGGTCGTCTTCCAGGAAGAGAAAAACGGCAAATGGCGGACCCAGGCAACTCATGCCAAGATGGCCCGGGGCCGTTTAGTCCGCTGGCTGGCGGAAGGGGGCCGGGACTTGTCCGACCTGCCGGACTTCACCGACTTCGGCTATGCCTTTGCCCCTGACCAAAGCGGGGCAGACCGGGTCGTTTTCCGGAAGAAGGCATGACGATTTTTCACAAAGTGCGAAAAAAGAAAAAATTTTACACTTTTAAAGGGCTGGAAAGCGCTTGCTGACCAGCCTTTTTTCTTTTGTGCAATAAATCATAAAATTGACAACGCTTTCAGATGTGATTTAATAGAAACGGAGATTGAAACACAAAAAAGAAAACTGTAAGGTGAGCTAGAATGGAATATCATAAGTTAACTGCTGAAGACATTGAAAACTTGCGGCCAATGATTGCCGACCCAGAACGTTTTATTACTGAAGTAACTGAACACTGGGACCACGACCAATTCAAGACTGTCCGGGCTATGCCTGACCTGGTAATCCAGCCAACCACGGCTGAAGAAGTAGCCAGCGTCTTGAAGTATGCCAGCGACCACGAAATTGCCTTGACTCCACGGGGCAACTCAACTGGTTTGATGGGGGCTAACTTGACTGTGCACGGCGGGATCTCCCTGGACATGGTTAAGATGAACAAGGTTATCGACTACGACCCAGCCAGCTTGACCATCACTGTTCAACCAGGCATCCGTTTGAACCAACTGGAAGAATTTTCGGCAGACAAGCCATTTACCTACATGCCAGCACCAGCCATGCACTGGGCTACTGTAGCCGGCAACATCAGCACCAACGCCGGTGGCCTCAAGGCTATCAAGTACGGGGTAACCCGTGAACACATCCGGGAAGTCAAGGTTGCCTTGACTGACGGCAAGGTCTACAAGTTCGGTTCCAAGTCAGTTAAGTCATCATCCGGCTACTCCTTGAAGGACCTGATCATCGGTTCTGAAGGGACTTTGGGCGTGATCACTGAAGCTGTTCTCCGTCTTTACCCAAGACCAAAGCACGCTTTGAACGCCATCATTCCTTTCCCGACTTTGGACGATGCCATCCAGTCAGTGCCAGCTATCCTGGCTTCCGGCGTTGTGCCAACCACTGTTGAATACATGGGCCGCAAGGTCTTGAACCTGTGGGAAAAGTACTACGACGCTACTTTCCCAATCAAGGAAGGCGACGGCTTCATCATCCTGGGCATCGACTCCTTCACAGCCAGCGACGCTGAAGCCCAATTGGCTCAAGCTTTGGAAGCAGTCAAGCCATTCCACGCTTTGAAGGAAACTGTCTTGAACGCTGAATCAGACGAAGCCAAGACCATCTGGGACGCCCGTGAAAAGCTGCTTTTGGCCATCCAAAAGTCAACTCCTAAGATGGACGAAGTCGACGTTTCCGTGCCGATCAACAAGATTCCGCTGGTTCTGCACCGGATCGAAGAACTGGAAAAGGAAGAAGACATGCGGATTCCTAACTTCGGCCACGCCGGCGACGGTAACCTGCACATCTACCTTTGCTCAGACGATATGACTGACGACGAATTTGCCAAGAAGGGCGACATCATTATCTTCGAACTCTACAAGACCGCCAGGTCAGTGGACGGCAACATGTCCGGTGAACACGGGGTTGGCTACGCCCGCCAGAACTACTACGAAGACTTCTACGGCAAGGACTACACCGACTTGCTCAGAAAGGTTAAGGGCCTCTTCGATCCTAAGGGCATCCTTAACCCAGACAAGATCTTCCCGTTAGACTAAAGCACGGCTCCCTCCGCGCGGCAAGCTTCAAAAATCCAAAGTAAAAATAATCAAGAACTAATCAACTAAGCAAATCAAGAATTAACCAAAAACCGAAAAGAACAAGTACCTAACAGTAAGTACATAAAAATAACAAAACAACAAAACAACATTTTAATTTTTAATCTTCACAAATTAATTATCACAGGGAAGGGCTGCTCCGGTAGCCCTTTTTTGTGCAAAAAAAATGACACTGCGTCACTTTTTATGTTGACACGGTGTCACTTCAGGCATATACTGGAAAACAGTTGAGGGTGACACGGTGTCACGGAGGTGAAAAATGGTCAAGGCAACTTTTGAGAATTTAAGTAAAGACAAGCAGGACCGGGTAACAGAGGTCCTGCTCAAGGAATTCAGCGCCCATACTTTGGCCAGCGCCCAGGTGGCGCGGATCGTCAAGGAAGCCGGGATTGCCCGGGGGACCTTTTACAAGTACTTTGAGGATTTGACGGATGCTTACCAGTACCTGTTCAAGCTGGCCATGCGGGACCTGCACACGGGTCTGACCGGCCGGATGGGGGCAGACGAGCTCTATCAGATGACCAAGGACTTTGTGACCAAGGCCACTGGCAGCCAGTACTATGACTTGATCCGCCTGCACTATGCGGCTAACGAGGCGCTTTTGCCAAGTAGCAGGCCCAACAAGCAAATGCCGGCCTGTGCCTGGGCGGCCATGGCCCTGTCACACGTGGCGATCAAGGAAGCCTTGCTGGAACCGGACAAGGCAGATTTTTACTTAGACCGGGAGCATGAGGCTTTAGAGAAGCTCTTTAGCCAACATAAATAGGCAAGCTGGGAAAAGACATAAGAAAGAAAGGAAGAAAGCAGAAAAAATGTTTTTAGCACTAAAAGAGATCAAGCATGAAAAGATGCGGTACGGCTTGATCGTCTTCATGATTTTTCTGATCGCGTACATGATTTTGGCAACCTGGGGCCTGGCATACGGCCTGGCCCGGGAAAACACGGTGGCTTTGGAAGGCTGGCAGACCAAGAGCGTGGTCTTGAACAAGAACGCCAACCTGTTTATGAACAGTTCGATTTTGACCAAGGACGACTTGAAGAAGATCGACCTGACTGACAAGGAAGCCGTGGTCGGCGAACTGCAGGTAGTGGCCAAGAAGAAGGGCAAGACCGGGATTAACGCCCAGTACATGGGGGTTAAGAAGGGCGAATTTATCTACAAGGACCAGGATGTAATTGCTGGCCGACGGGCTAAGAGCAAGTACGAAGTCACGGCTGACAGCAGCTTTAAGGACAAGGGCTACAAGCTGGGCGACAAGGTGACCTTGAACGGATCAGACCACAAGTACACGATCGTCGGCTTCGTCAAGGATGCCAAGATTAATATTGAGCCGATCATGTGTGGCTTTTTGCCGGCATGGAAGGAATTAAAGAACGTGGCACCGGGGATTGAAGCTTCCGCGATCATTTCCCAGCGGAAGCTGTCTGTTAAGGGGAAGAACTTCAAGGCTTACGGGATTAAGGAATTTACGCAAAAACTGCCGGGCCACTCTGAACAGAACCTGACTTTTGAATTGATGATTGCTTTCATGTTCATCATTTCCCTGGCCATCGTGGCAGTCTTCCTGTACATTTTGACTATCCAGAAGCTGCCGAACTACGCGGTTCTGCGGGCACAGGGCGTGCCGGCCAAGACTTTGATCTGGGCCACGGTTAGCCAGAGTCTGATTTTGGTAACGAGCGCTTTGGTCCTGGCTCTTTTGGCAATCTGGGGCACGGCGGCCGCGATACCGGCATCTGTTCCGATGGCCTTTACGCCAGGGATTTTCGTGGCGACGATCGGCGGGATGTTGGTAATGGGTCTGCTGGGCGGGCTTAACCCAGTTAGAACGATTTTGAAGATTGACCCGGTACAGGCAATTGGAGGCTAAGATGGCAGCGATTGAAATTAAGAACGTGAAAAAAGTTTACGGGCAGGGGGATGCAGCGACGGTTGCCCTCAAGGGGGTCGACTTCAGCGCGGATACTGGCAACGTGGTTCTGTTGATGGGACCAAGCGGGGCCGGGAAGAGCACCCTGCTGACGATTATGGGTGCCTTGCAGACCGCGACGAGCGGGAAGGTGGAAATCGATGGCCAGGACATCAGCCAGTTGAAGGAAAAGGACCGCAGCCGCCTGCGTTTGAACAAATTGGGCTTTATTTTGCAGGCCTACAACCTGGTGCCTTACTTGACGGTTAAGGAACAGTTCCAGCTGGTGGACAAGGTGAAGAAGACCGGCAACTTGCGCCAGGAAGAATTAAAGGATCTTTTGGCTGACCTGGGGATTGAGAACCTGGTCAAGAAGTATCCGGAGAACTTGTCAGGCGGGCAGAAGCAGCGGGTGGCAATCGCCCGGGCCATGTACGCCAACCCGAAGATTTTACTGGCTGATGAGCCAACGGCATCACTGGACAGTGAACGGGTGGAAGAAGTCGGCCGCTTGTTTAAGAAGCTGGCCAAGGATGACAGGAAGACGATCATTTTGGTCACTCACGACCCGCGGCTGGAAAAATACGCTGACCACATCTATGACATGATGGACGGGCAGTTGTCACAAAGAAAATAACAGAAGAAGGCTCCGCTCAGGCGGGGCCTTTTTTGACCGGATACGCAGAAAAATGACCGGATTTGAATTTTTGGCGGAAAAATCTGGAAAAAGAGTATAGTTAGAGAATTTTGAGTCAAATTAGCCCATACTGTTGCTTTTGATAGAATAAATCAATTCTTTACCTTTTGTTCGTATCCAGTTCGGTGAGGCGTGATATAATAATTCTTAGAGGTACGAGAATGTAGAAGAACTTAAAATCATAGAAATAATCCAAAGACAGTCAGTGATCTATATTACTTTTCGAACAAGTAACACTAAGGCCAGTGGATGAATTATTAGGAAAGGAGGTAAAACGAAAATGGTCCAAGCGAAAAGAAAGAAAAAACAAAAGACAATTCCGAGAAATAGTGAACTCATTGACCAGTTGGCCAGTGAGTATTACATCAAGGCTACTCCAGAGCTTGACCGTGCGGCAGAAATTGCTCATAAGATTTATAACGCCGCTTTGTATCAGCTCAGACAAGCCCTTTTCAAGAGAAAAGGATCGATTTATTATGAGGGCTTGGACAGGATCTTCAAAAATAAAAGAAATGCCAATGAGCTTATGCTTTATGGTCAGATGCCCACTGTTCAATGTGCTCAACAGACGCTTAAAGAAGTAGCCGCGGTTTGGAAGGCCTGGTTCTGTGCCTTGCAATCTTACAAAATAGCACCACAGAAATTTACCGGCAGGCCGAGAATTCCACGTTACTTGAAGGAAAGCAGACGTCATACCTTTTACGTGACACCACAAAACGCGAGAGTCAAAGAAGTGAAAAGTGCTGATGGCAAAGATGTCGTAGCGCGGTATCTGATTATTCATTCTTTGGGGCTTAGCATCAAGCTTGCAGATGGCATAAAAAAGATCAATCGCATCGCAATTAAGCCACTGTCAAATGGTTATAAACTCACAGTAGCCTACACTCCAGCTGCAAACCAGAAACCGTATCTGCCAGACAACGGCCGCTATATTGGTATCGATCCAGGTGTAGATAATGCATTTGCCTGCGTCTCAAATACTGGCGATAAGGCCTTACTCATTAATGGCCGTGCAATCAAGTCTGCCAATCAGTACTACAACAAGCGCATGGCGAAATTGAAGAGCCTTCAAGCTCAATACCACCAGCTCGAAAGCATCATCAATACCAAGCAAGGCCCAAAGGCGGTATACGGCCAGACCAAATCCATGCAGCGCCTAGCCGATTGGCGCAATGCCAAGATTCGTCAATTTGCCCACAAGGCATCCAAGCGCATAGTAGATTACGCGCTAAGCTGTGGAGCAAATACTATTGTGATTGGCAAGAACAAGACATGGAAACGGTCAGTAAATATGGGCAAGAAAAACAATCAGAACTTTATTGGCTTGCCCCACCAGCAGATGATCAATATGATCCGCTACAAGGCCAATATGGTCGGTATCACGGTTATCTGCACAAATGAATCGTATACAAGTCAGACTAGTGCTCTTGACGGCGAAAAGCCATGCTGGAACAATGGCAATAAGAGCAGAAAAAAGCAAGGGCTGAGCCCAGCCAATCGGCGCATTCACCGCGGTATGTTTAGAACCAACAAGGGTTTGTTGGTCAATGCGGACATCAACGGTGCAATGCAAATAGTAAGAAAAGTATTCCCGAACGTCTCATTTGCGAACGGGATAGTGGATGCTGTGTTGCATCCAGCCAAATGGTCTCCTCTCATTTGAGGAGCCACTTGGCAAACGAGTAATATTTGTGTCTGTGTATAGAGCTTCGGTTGACGGACTGTAAAGTTGTCCTCCAGTTTTCTTGAAAACCATATCAAGGGAGCGTTTGTGATACTTACTTGCTAGGTATTGCTTGAAAAAGGTCGGTCTAGATATTAAAGCTGTTAAAGCAGACACTCGGCAAAATCATATCAAATGACACAATTTGATATAATCTGACCCAATATTCTCTAACATGATTAAATAAGAAAACGAGTGAGAAATGTGAGGTCGTTAGGGATGGAAAAATTATACGAAATCTATACTGGCGGAGCTGAGGACAGTTTCGAAGTTGGGAAATTATTATTTGAAGAAAACGACTGGCAGCTCTACTTGACTTTGGATGAGTTGGGCCGGGATGATTCCCTGCTTTTGATCAGAAAGTCGGCGGTCATGCGACTGTTGGATCAATCAAATTATTTGGCAGAGATACGGCGCCGGCGGGACCTGCTGGCACAAAAAGGCCTGGCAGATCCTTTCAAACTGGAAGACAAAGTTACCTTAATCAAGCCGGATAAGTCAGTTGAAAGCTTTATGGACTTATTGCCCGGGCAGGTTGCTTATTTTGGCTTGGAAGGCGAAGATTACCAGCAATGGGGCTATATTGATGAAATTTCTGCCGGGCAAGTTAATTTTGCGGCATATCCTTCTGGCAAATATCGGCCTTTTGCAGGAGAAGTTGCTGTCAGTCAACTCCGGCGGCTAGCTGCTTTCTCCGGTGAATGGCTGCTGGACAATCCTAAGTTTAAGAAAGATTTTCCTTCAGAGTCAGCGCCTGAAAATCTGCGTGAAGTTCATCTGAAAGAAGATCCAGCTTCGTTCGCGGTTGGCCAGCTCTTGTGTGCTGATGACGACTTCAGCTTGTATTTGACTGTCGACGAAATTGGCCGGGATGACTCATTGCTGCTAGTTAAGAAGACGGCAGTTTACAGAGTAATTGATAAGTCAGAGTATTTGCAAGATATCAGCCGTTGCCGGCGTCAGCTTAAGGAAAAAGGATTAGAAGATCCTTTTGAAGTTCAAGGTAAAGCAGCAGAAATCAAGCAGATGCAGGACTTCTGGCGATTAGCTGCCGGGCAAGTCGTGTCCTTTGTCATGAAAGATGAAGAAGAAGCAGAATATGGCATCTTGAAGAGCAAGGAGGGGGATGCCTTAAGCTTTGAGCAATACCCGTCTGGCAAGTACGAGACTTTTGCTGGCCAGATCAACCTGGCTGAAGTCGATCGCTTGGAAGCTTTTGGTGGTGAATTGACTTTGGAAAACAGCAATTGTTAAAAGAAAAAGATTGAAGATGAGTTCCAATGTCATTAAGTTAAGGGATTGACATTGACCATAAAGTGGTTCTAAATAAAAACTTGTTCAATATCACGCCACTTTGGTATGATCCTTGAACAAGTTTTTTTTGTTTCTACGCATGACAAAATAGTCCTTATCAAGTAGAGCTAGAATATTTACAGGTAGAGATTGAGATTTCATAGTTTACACAGCTTTCAATATATTTCTACTGTTTACGAAAAACGTGGGAGTGCTAATGACACTTCCACGTTTATTTTTATTCCGAATTCTACAAAAGTCAAAAGAACCGTACTACCCAAATTTTGGATAATACGGTTCTTTCTTGATGTCAATCCCTTAACTTAATGACATTGGATTGGAATATAGTCCAATTAGGGGCTTTTTAGCTGTATTGGTCAAGTATGGCAGCCAGCCGCTCTTTAAAGCTCCTTCTTAGCTCTTCTGGCGTGATGATTTTCGCATTCAGTCCAAAAGTCAAGAGATAGTCAATTAAGTACTCAAAGGTGCGTGGCGTATATGAACCGGTCAAATAAGTAGTCCCGCCTTCATGCTCAAGCTGCATATTTGGGTAGAGATTTTTCAAAAAATGTTCCTGGCCCCGGTGGTTGAGGAGAATTTTAAATTTCTGGCCTGAATTGTCGTGCTCAAACTCTAGCTGCTTTTGCTTCAATTCAGCCAAACTAAGCTTATTAGGAACGGCAGCCTGCTCAGTACAATCCTGCAATTGGTCGCAGCGGTAGTTCCAAAAGGCCTGGCCCAGCAAGTCATAGGCCGCAAACAACCAGTTGCCATCCCTAAAAAAGAGTTGGCAGGGTTGCAGCAGGACTTGCTGGCCCTTGAAGTTGGCCCGGACCAGGGAGTCGTGCAGGATTGACTCCATCAGCAGGCGCAAGTAAGGGTTGTGGTGAACTGCCGGGGTGTTGAAGAAGGAAACCGCTGCTTGTGAGGTTAAGGCCTGCTGCTGCCGGCTCGCTGCCAGGTTCTTGAGCAGCTTTTGGCTGATCATCTGGAAAGATTCGTTAAACGGGGTTTCTTTTAGCTGCTCCATGGCTTTGAGCGCGAAAAATATCGCGGCAACCTCATCCGAATTGAAGTATATCTTGGTCAGCAGGTCCTCTTGAATCAGTGAATAGCCGCCAGCCCGGCCTGCTTCGGCGTATAAGGCCAAGCCAAGTTCCTCCAGGCTGGCAACGTCCCTTAGGGCCGTCCGCTTGGAAATCTGAAAGTTGTCCATCAGGTCCTGCAGGTTAAAGCGCTTCTTGTCACTTAAAAAAATCAGCTCTTGATTAAGCCGCTCAGATTTTTTCAATTTTTTCTCCTTATTTTTGCTAAAAGGTGCCGTAAATTGTCACCTTTTCATTTTATGATGTCTACAACAAGAAGAAAAGGAGAATTTAAATATGTTAGAAGAAAGCACTACTTTAACCCAAAACTTTTTGGAGGTAATCAGCGATCCGCAACCAGTAACGATCGTTTCCTACCAAGCCAGTCCAGCTCATGTGGTCAACACCTGGAGCAGCTACATCAAGGTGGTTGATGACTCAACCTTCCTCGTGCCTGCTGCTGGGATGCGGTCGATTGAAGCAGATATTGCGGCTCAAAACAGCCAGCTGATCCTGACCTTCGGCTCCATGAAGTTTGAAGGCACTGAAGGTCCAGGCCGCGGCTACCATGTTTATGCTACTGGCGAATTCGTTGAAGCCGGAGAGTACTTTGACCTCATGAAAGCCGATCTGCCTTGGTTGCGGAAGGTCCTGGTTGTCCACGTGCAAGAAGTTAAGCAAAAAATCTAAACTAAATAACTGACAAGAAAACCCCCTGGTTAGATGAAAATCAACCAGGGGGTTAGTGTTTAGGAGCTTTTTGGCCATCTCCGGCTTGGGCTGAATGAACTGTCGACATGTTTCCAGCTTGTATCACCATACGGCCGGATGATTGGCAAGGCTTTGCAGCAGCTTGATGTAGCTGCTTGATGCAAACGATACGAAGACACTGAACGGTCTAAGCAGCACCAGCTTGGACTATCAAAAGATCTTGCAGTCCAAATTAAGTTGGCAAGGCATTGCTAAAGAAACAGGAATCCCCTATTCTACTGTTAGGACGATGGCCCAGCCCGACTAGACCTCTGGAATACCAGCATTGTCCTAAATGGCAAGCTGTTCACTGATGAAAAGTACCAAGACATGTCAACCACGGCCAAGCTTATTTATGGCTATCTGATTCGCCCTGCGCAAAAGCGCTACAAGGATGAAGCGGGAAGAGTTGATGAAGAAAATGATTTTTTGGCTAAGATATCCCAGTCTTGTCTGATAAACCCAAAAAATGTAGCGGCGATCAACTTGCGCAAACGGACTATTGTCATGCTGAACGGTGAGATTCTAAGCTTTTCACGGAGGTTCCGGCATGAGATGGACAAATTGGTTGACGAATATAATTGGAAGGTCGAAATGGCGGCCAAAACGGCTGCTCCGTTAGGAAAATGACAATTGTTAGCGGGAACATATAGCAAAACTACCATCAAAATGATAAACTAGACAGTGATGATTCCGCTTACATATTTTAGTCTGAATATCATTTTGAGGTTGATTTATGTTTAGAATTTTTGATTTGCTAAAGAGTAGGGCCCGGCTGAGCAAGGTTCTGGCTCCGGTCCAGGGCAGGTTGTTCCCGCTCGAGGACGTCAACGATGAGATTTTTGCTAGCAAGGGACTGGGCGGGGGCTTCGCGGTTCAGCCGTCCAGCGACTTGATCTACGCTCCCTTGAACGGCACGGTTACTTCCTTGTTTCCGACCAACCATGAGATTGGCATCCGGACCAAGGAAGGACTGGATCTCTTGATCCACCTGGGTTTGAATACGGTAGAGCTAGGCGGGGTCGGCTGCGACATTTTAGTTGAAGCCGGCCAGGAAGTTAAAAAGGGGCAGCTATTGGCGACGATGAACCGCAAGCTGCTCCGCGGTCTCGGCTACGACGATACGGTGATCGTGACTTATACCAACGACCAGATCCTCAAAGGGGTCTCGGCACCGGTCTTCTTTAGGGAGATCAATGCCAAAAGAGCGGTCCAGACGATCAGCTACCATTAATTTAGATGAAGAAAAAGGCGTGAACGCTGCAGGGATGCGGGTTCACGCCTGCTTTTGTATTTAACATAATAAAAAAGTGATTTTCATCTAAATAAAATCTTAACTTGTAAACAAGAGATGACAGAACTACAATTTTTATTGACTATTAATTGTTCAATATGGAGGAGGATAATTGTGTATATTAGAGAGCGACTAAAGTCGCCAAAAGTATATATAGGGATAGTAATAGGTACGATAATTGTGCTTTCTCATTTTATTTCTGACTATTTCGTAATTAAACCACAGCTAGATGGAAACGTTACTTTTTTCACGCCGTATACACGATGGATTGGCTATGATACTGATGCTATGACAACTTTTTATTATATTTTGTTGCCGTTGTTAGCCTGTTTGACAGCCAACCAGTTATTCTATCAAGATCTAAAAAGTGGTTTTGTCAAGCATGCGGTTAAAGAACAAGGAGTCGCAAAGTACAGCTTTTCCCACTTGGGAATCAGTTTCTTAGCAGGCTTTTTGACAGTGTCTTTGCCACTACTTTTGGATTTTGTCTTGTTTTACTGCACCTTGCCTAATATGAAGCCAGATCCTGTTCTGAATATGAGCGTGGGTGTTACTTCAGATTTAACCTACCTCGCTGGTTTGTACTATTCAAATCCCTTGCTGCACGTGGCTTTCTACCTATTCTTGGCAGGACTAGCAGGGGGCTTAGCCGCTACCATTTCTTTGGCTGTAACTTGTTTTATCAGCAATTATTTTACTGATATAGCTATGGCCTTCCTGTTGTCGCTGATTTTTAACGCCTTTTCAGCAGCAACGACTTCGGCATTTTTTTCGCCAAACCTTTTTGTCATACCAGTTTGCCCGCTTTACATTCCTTCCTTAGCGGTGGCTCTGTCAGAGCTCCTTTTAGAGGCGCTTCTGTTCAGCTTGATCTATCTTTATGGGGTAAGACGTCATGTCTTTAGTTAACTACTTGCGGCAAAAGAGCGGATCCTGGCTGGCGATAAAAAGTATCTTGTTTGTGCTGGTCTGGACAGGGGTTTACACAATCTTGATTCTGTCAAATGCCAAGATCGTTGAGCATGGCACTCCGGCTTTAAGCAATGCCCGTTTGACCATCAGCAATCTTCACAACCAGCTTTATTTCCTTGCCCCTTTGCTGATAGTCAGCAGCCTGCTTTTCTTCAGCCGCCCTCAAAGCATAGAATTTTTCTACTTGGTCTTGAAGAAACGGCTGCGGCAGTACTTGCTGATCTATACCATTCTTGAAACCATCTTGCTCATCAGCAGTTTTTTGCTCAGCTTCGTGATTTCAGCTTTCGTCACGAAAGCACCACTAGCTTCACAAATCGGCTTAGAATTCTTGCTTTTCCTGGCACATTATTTAGGCGTTTTTACCTTACTCTTCTTTTTAGAGACCGCGATCTTCCTGGCTGGTAAATTGCGGGCTGGAGCGGCAATTGAATCCTTGCTTTTGCTGGATGCCTTTTGCCTGGACCGTCTGGGCTGGTCTGTTTTCTTAAATCATGGTCTGGCAATCGTTCCCGGCCAAGGCTTCTTCGTGACTGCTCCGGCAGTCTACTTGGCTTATGGCCTCTTGCTTTACTACTATCTGGCCAGCCGGGCCTTCTACCAGGAGGTCAAATATGCTTAACAAGACCCTATTAACAAGAAACTTGCAACTGTACTGGCATAACATCAAGTACCGTTTTCTTATTGTTTATCCGGCAATGCTCTTGCTTATGGCTTTTAAAAGCTGGCAGGGTATGGCCGAAATCCGGCTCTTTTCCGGCGTTTTGCAGGTCCCAGGAGCAATTGTCTTTCCTTTTGACTGGCTCTTTATAATGCTGGCTGTATTTTTAATTATCGGTGACAGCCCCCGGGAGCTCTTTCTAAAGGACTATCCAATCGTTAGTCGGGTTCCTGCCGGCAGCTATCTGGCTACGATTTGTTTTATGAATGCAAGCTTGACGGTCATGATTTGGCTGACTTGGCAGCTTTTTGGCGGCTTGCCGCTAATCTTTTCTTTAGAGATGCTGTTGATCTTTCTGGCCTTGACTGCCTTGTACGCCAGTTTGCAGTTCTTTATCTCATCCTTGCTGGATCTGGGACTGTACGCGGCAGCATTTATAGTGGCGATTCTGGTCAACCAGCTGCCTTTTCTGTCCAGCTTGATGTATTTGCGCTACTCAGCTCACTGGGCGGACGGCTTGCTTGGTTCTTGCTTCTGCCTATTGGCAGCCTGGATTCTCAGCCGAATGATAAAATATATCGATTTTTCTTTGGAGTAAAAAATGACGAAAATTGTAGAAGTTGACCATGTCACCAAGCACTTTAAAAACAAACTTGCTCTTGATGACGTTTCCTTCAGCATTGATGCTGGCAAAATCTATGGCTTCAGAGGCCCCAACGGGTCAGGCAAGTCCGTGACCTTCAAAACCGTCCTCGGCTTTATCCGGCCAAACTCCGGGACTGTCAAAGTTTTGGGCAAAAAAATCCGCCAGGACGTCATCTTTGCCCCGGACACCGGCTTCGCGATTTCTGAATATGGCCTGCTGGAAGACAAAACCGGCCTGGAAAACCTCAACCTGCTCAAAGTCTTGAATGATGACCAAAGCAGCCAGGCGGAGGCAATCTTGCAGCGAGTAGGCCTGGATCCAGCCAATCCCTTGAAACTGAAAGAGTATTCTCTGGGCATGCGACAGCGGCTTTTGATCGCGGCCGCCCTCCTAGGCGACAAGCAGATCCTCCTTTTTGATGAGCCAACCAATGCCCTCGATGAAGACGGGCAGGACTTTTTGGCCCGGCTCCTGCTGGAATTGAAGGACCAGGGCAAGACCATCCTCGTCTCCAGCCACGACAAGGACTTCCTTAACCGGGTCGCCGACCACATCTTCGTTTACAGCGAAGGCAAGATTGTCAAAGAATTGGAGCAAGGTCATGAAGTTGAAGCATAAAGGAATCTGGTTCTCTGCAAACTTGCTCTTGTGCCTGCTGGGCCTTTTCCTAAGCAAAAAGCATATCGACCAAGTCTACCGGAACTTGCAGGTCGCCCAAACTGAAGTCAGTCAGACTGCCTATAGCAAGGTTAGCCAGAATCTGGCTATCAAAAGCGGGCAGGGCAAGACTGAAAGAGGCAACTACCTGGCAACCATCTACGTCAAGGCCAAGACTGGGCAGAAGCTATCCAGAAATGATTTCTACCTTTATCAAGGACTGAAAGAGGGAACGACCATGATCGACTCTTTAAAAATCAATGGCCAAGCAACTAGCCGCCTGCGATCCGGCGTAAACAAGGTCCAGGTCAAGGCCCTGAAAAACGGCAATGAGCAATATCTCTACCTGCTCGTCAACCCGAAAAAAGGCAAGCACGTCAAATATCATTTCAATCTGCAGAAATGAGAAAGAGAAGCTAGAAAAAGCAAAACAGGCGCGAAAGCAGCAATGGTGCACTTTCACGCCTTTTTTAATATACTTTTTTACAAGTTAGGATCCATCTGGAAGCTGAGCGGGGAATCGCCCGTCTGCTGGGTAATCAAGTTGCTGATCAGCTTGTTGTAGATGTCCGTCACCGTCTTGGCCATCTTGGCATTGGCCTCATCCGCGATCGCCGTGGCCTGGCTTGGGTCAGCATGCAGCTTCTGGTCGTATTCATAGCGGAGGCGCAGGACCTTTTCCTTGGCTTCCGTCTGGGCGTTGGCCAGTTCCTTGCCGTACTTGCCCCAGTTCCGGTCAACCAGAACCCCAGCCAGCTTGAAGATCCAGTAGGCAGAGTTCGGGCTGTAGTCGACCTTGCCATTGCCCCACATGTAAGGCACCTTGGTCCCCTGCGGGAAGAAGGGAATGTAGACGCTCTGCGCCGTAACCCCCATGGCCAGCCAGTGGTACATGTCCTCGCCCTTAAGCTGCAAGAGGTGGGATTCTTGGGTCGTCGCCACCCCGATCGGCCGGAAGCTTGCCTGGCCCGCGTTCTTCGGGTTGGTCAAGTCATATTCCGTATCGCTGTAGTGGCTGGCCAGTACCGTCTGGGCGTCCTGGACGCTGAGCGGCCGGTCCGCCTTTTGAATAAATGGCAGGTCAAAAGATTGCGGCTCCTGCTTAACTGACGGGGTCAGCAGCTTCTGCCCGTACCAAACCCGCGGGGTGTTGTAGTGCAGGTCGCTCTCGCTTCTCGTGCCAAAAATTTCCCGCCAGTTGAACTTGGCTTCCTTTGGCCACAGCTGGTGCTCATAAACGAATTCCTGCAGGCCGGCTGAATAAAGGAAGTTGGCCGGATCCTTAAAGTCGATCTCCTGAATTGACAGCTGGTTGGCAACCACCGTGTAGGAGTCGTCCGGGATTCTCTGGGCAACCCAGTGGTGGCCGGACCCAATTTCCAAGTACCAGGCCTCGTCTCTGTCCGCAAACAGAATCCCGTTTGATTCAGCCGCCCCGTACTTTTCCACGATTTCGCCCAAGCGCTTGACCCCTTCTTGGGCCGTCTTGACGTAAGGCAAAACAATAGTCACCATGGCTTCTTCCAGCAGGCCCTTTTCAGCGTCAAAGGGGTCGATGGCCAGAACCCGCTCGTTGGCATAAGCACTTTCCGTAGCACTCATTGCCACATGGTACTCATTGATCCCGTCTTCTTCAAAAAGCCCGTACTTTTTCGTCCATTCTGGAGTGGATGAATATGCAAAGGCTTCCTTTGGCAAATCAATTGTGAACTTGTTATCATGTGACTTGAAAGTCTGGGCTCCTGCTTGCCGCTGGTGGAAGGCCAGGTGCTTGGGCCAGGCCGTCCGTGAGTCTTCATTGCGGCCAATAATCACGCTGCCGTCAAGGCTGGCCTTTTTCCCGATCAAGATTGAAGTGCAGGATGAACGTCCGTGTGTTGTCATAATTTGTCCTCTTTTCTCCTTTTGCTCTTGTTTAGATTTTACCTTATTTTGCCTCCGCCCGCAGGGACGGGGTTTATCTGCTTAACTTTTTACTAAAAATACGCCGCTGGTTAGATATTGTGCTAATATATGAATTAGTACGAATAAGCGTTTTTTATAGGCTGATTGCCGATGATCCATTAGTCTAAGCTAATAGGATCAGCTTGAAAAGCTTGGTCTGGTTAGGAATGAAATATTAAAGTGCTTTCAGAATATGATGAAATTAGGTGGAGCAGATGATGGCCAGAAGGAAAGAAATTGATCGCGAGCGAATATTGGACATCGCCTACAAGAAGGCCTTGACCGACGGGATCGAGAATCTGACTGCCCGCAGCATTGCCCAGACTGGCCACTTTTCAACTCAGCCGATCTATTTGGAATTCAAGAACATGGATGGCCTGCGCAAGGAAGTGCTTAAGCGCGTCTCCTGCACCTTGCGCGATGAAATCCTGCAGAAGAAATTTATTGGCGAGCCCTTATACGATGTTGACCTCTCCTACCTGCAATTTGCCCGCGACCACCGGAGCCTGTTCTCAACGATTTTCGTCAATGGGGAATTTGGTGACGACTTAATCCGCGATACCTTGATGGACCTGGGCCACACCAAGCTCCGCGAACAGTACCAGCGCGACCTTGACCCGGAACTGGAGAAGTGGCTCATCGCCCTCAACTGGATTATCGTCAACGGCCTGGCCGTAATGCTGGTCGATGGCCTGATTGACTATGACCAGGACAACTTCGTCCGGATCATCAAACGGCAGCTGGAAAGCCTTTTTGACCGCTGATCCATTTAAAAAATTAAACTATCAATCGGGCATTTCTATCCTTGTAATTTTTTCACAAAAACCCTGCTGAAATCCCTTTAATTTGGGTATAATAGGGAAGTAATGGAAAATCTGAAAGGTGGTTTTTATGAAAGTTTTAGCTCTTAACGGATCTAACGCTGACAAGTCTTACAACGAAATGCTGCTGAAGTTCATTGCCAAGCACTTCGCTGATAAGTATGATTTTGAATTCGCAACCGTGAAGGGGTTGCCGATGTTTAAGGAAGGCCAGGAAGACCCGGCTGACGTGGCCAAATTGAGTGACCAAGTTGCCGCTGCTGACCTGGTTTTGATCGGGTCACCGGAACAACAGCACTCAGTAACCAGCGCTTTGAAGAGCGCCCTGGAATGGCTGTCAACCAACACTCACCCCTTCAACGGCAAGCCAGTCGTTATCGTGTCAACTTCACCGCTGGCCCAAGGGGGTGCCCGGTCACAGACCAAGCTGAAGACAATTTTGGCTTCCCCAGGCCTGCACCCGGTTGTTTTCAACGACGATGAATTCATGATGGGCGGGGCAGCTACTGCCTTTGACGAAAATGGCGATTTGAAGATTCCCGGTACCGTTGACTTCTTGGAACACTTCTTTGACGAAGTCGACGCCTGGTACGCACAAATCACGAAGTAAGTGGGGGGATTGCCAAATGAAATTATTAGCTATTGTCGGAACTAATGCCGATTTTTCTTTCAACCGTCTGCTCTGCCAGTTCATCGCCAAGCGCTTTGGCGATAAGGCGGAAATCGAAGTCGCTGAAATTGGCGACCTGCCAGCCTTCTACAAGGAAGGGCAAGCTGATGCCCGCGTTGCGGCATGGCGGGAAAAGGTTGACCAGGCTGACGGCTTGATC
>SKEH01000379.1_pt1 | contig 28230 bp, 26 predicted proteins | sample 4826571 | NCBI WGS metagenome assembly SKEH01 (sample SAMN11008814, study PRJNA524170) | human gut metagenome | biome: Human fecal sample; material: Feces; isolation source: fecal sample from pouch patient p29 | host: Homo sapiens | place: Israel: Tel-Aviv | collected 2016-09-14 | reverse complement strand
ACTTTTCTTGAAAGATTCCATACCATCAACCATTTTCTTCTTATCTTTATGGTAAAAGCGATAAGTTTCAAGCAGATAGGTTCCTTCAGGTATTTTACCGCCTTGTAGGTGCATAAATGCATAGCCACCAAATGAAAGTGCCACTAGGACAACCGCCCCCACTACAGAAGCAATAATAATTTTAGCCTTCTTAGACAAGCCTGTCTTAGCAGGAGCAACTTGTGAAACGGATTGTGTTACTTGATCACTCAACTGAGCTTTCTGTGGATTAACACCCTCGTTCTTAGACTCTTGAGAAGTAAATTCCCCATTAGCTTTTGCTTGTTGGATTTCTTCCTCTGTCGGCTTACGATTATTGATTGTTTCGAAATAATCTAACCACTCTTTTTCGTTCATAAAAGTCCCCTTTTTCATTGATATTTCCATTCTACCAGAAAAAAGACTTCAAAGCTATTTGACTATTTTCATAAAAAGAAAAGCGGTACTAAGATGGAGTTTTAGCTCTCCTTCTTGTACCACTTTACTCATTTATATTATTGGCTAATTAGATTTTATCAACGCCTTTTTTGCTACTTTTACTATCGTCAGAGCCTGATTTAGAACCACTACCATAGTCATCGCTATTACCATAGCCATAGTCATTGCCGTAACCGTAGCTGTAATAGTCTTTATACTCGTCGTACTGGTCGCTAAGCTCTTTCAAATTCTTTTTAGAATCTTTGACAGCTTCTTTATAATCGTCCCAACGTTTATCTACATCATCTTTATCCATACGTTTAAAAGTGATTCGAGACTTTAGCTTTCCTTTTTCGTCAAGAATGGTTACTGTATATTCATCCCCATGTTTGACATAAGTACGCTTTTCCTTGAGGGATTTCTTATAAGTTTTTAGTGATTCTTTGGTAGATTCCTTTATCGCATCTTTAGTATAGAAAGAATACTTTTTAGACAATTCCTTCATATAACTATCAAAAACATCTTCAAATTCATCAACCGTCAAAACTTCTGTTAATGTTTTATTCCAAGGGTCAAACTTTTGAGGAATCTCTTTTTCATAATCTAACAAACTAATATAAGGTTCTTTATTATCTTCAAGATAAGAATAGTACCTAAACTTGTTATTTTTAACTTCTCCAAAGGAATAAACATCATCAAATTCATCGAAAGCATCTACCATCTTATCTTTATCTTCATCACGATAAGAATAAGCCACTACCTCATATGTTCCATCCGCAATCTTACCTGATTGGTAGCGCCATAGTGAGTAGCCCCCAACGATAAGTAAAATCGCTGCTAAAGAACCAAAGACTGATGCCAAAATAATCTTAGTTTTCTTAGACATACCTTTTTTAGCAGGTACGACTTGTTGGAAGGTTGCTGTTGTTTGGGCAAACTGAGGCTGCTGTGTCATCGTTATCACAGGTTCAGCTGGTTTAATCGGTCTTTGCTCCGTCACCTGTCCATTTGAGCCAAAGACGTTAGGGTTAGGTCGTTCAAGGATAAACTCGCCTGCTGCTTGAGCTTGAGCTAACTCTGCGGGAGTTGGTTTGCGACCGTTGACTAATTCAAAGTACTCAATCCACTCTTGCTGGTTCATAATAATCTCCTTTTTTATTGGTCTACTATTCTATTGTACCAAAATAAATGGTGAAATAGTATTTGACAATTATCATAAAGACTGTAAGGTTTTTTAATAAAACATTAGGCTATGATTCTTGATAGTAAAGAGGCGCTTGCACGATAAGTGGATCAGCGCCAGATGAGATAATCCCCATCATGCCTTGAATAATTATAATACTTCAAGGCATACTCATAATCCCTATCATAACCACTTTTGACCCCTTTGGCTTCCTCTGAGCTCAATCGTTTAAAAGTTCTACGCGACTCAATATGTCCATCATTAGTATAAACAGTCAGAACGAGACCATTAGGGCGCTTTTCATAAGTTCTTTTTTGCTTCAACATTTTTTTATAATCGTCTACACACCTTTGGACAGATACTTCTTTTACTCTTGAATACTCCTCTCCCTTTTTAGAAATCTTATCTATATGAGAAATCACTAGAGCTTCATATTCAGAGACTGTTAGATCCTGTTTCAAAGTCCCTGTACGTGGGTCAAAAGTCTGTGGGAGCTTTTCATCATGCTCAAATGGTGAGACAAAAGGTTCCCCATCCCCCACAAAAACATAATAAAATTGAGATTTCATATTCTCAACAACTATAAAATCCTCATATAAGCTATCATTATTCTCTCCTCGCTCAGTCCAATTTATCAATTCATTGGAATATGCCGATTTATCCTCGTATTTTATCATCTGATAAGTGCCGTCTGGAATATAGTTCTGTTGATACTTCCAAAATCTTCCCTCTCCTATGGCTATCAAGACTGTCGCAACAAGTCCAAGTAATACAATGATAGCAATCTTCCATTTTTTTGCTTTAGTCATACTTTTTCCCTTCTTATTGGCCCATTCTTCAATACTATTTTACCAAAAATAGGGGAAAAGCTGATAACATGACTACAAAGGAAAAGAGGTTGAGAACACATATTCTCAAACCTCTTTTTAGCTATTTATTTTTTAAGATCCTCAACACCAATAACTGGGTATTCAGTCAATCCTGACGCTACTTCTTCTTCAACCTTGTTTGTTTCCTCTGATTTTTCCTCAAAGTCAACTTTAGGTGCATCTTTTTCATAAGCATTAATGATATCAGCCACAACTGGGTGACGTACGACATCGCTAGCAGAGAAGTGAACAAAATCAATAGCCTTGATTCCCTTCAATTTCTCCATAGCATCGACAAGGCCTGATTTAACACGACGTGGCAAGTCAATCTGACTCATGTCCCCATTGACAATCATCTTAGAATTAAAACCAAGACGAGTCAAGAACATCTTCATTTGCATGATGGTTGTATTTTGTGCCTCATCAAGGATAACAAAGGCATCCTCTAGGGTACGACCACGCATATAAGCGAGGGGGGCAATCTCAATAATTTCACGTTCCATAAGGCGGGTCGTTTGCTCCTTACCAAGAATTTGATAAAGGGCATCATAAACAGGGCGAAGGTAAGGATCCACCTTTTCCTTGAGATCACCAGGCAAGAAACCAAGACTCTCTCCTGCCTCAACTGCTGGACGTGTCAGAACTATACGTTTAACTTGACCACGTTTAAGAGCGGTAACTGCAAGGGTAACCGCTAAAAAGGTCTTCCCTGTACCAGCTGGACCAATCCCAAAGACCACATCATGGTTTTTAATGCTATCAACATAAACCTTTTGTCCTAAAGTCTTCACTCGAATAGGCTTACCACTGTTGTCCTTGATAATCTCTTCTTCATATAAAGCAACAAACTTGTCAATCGAACCATCTTGAGCCATGGTTAAGGCTGCGACAACATCTGAAGTGTTGACTAGCATTCCACGCTCCACTAAAACAAGGAGAGCTTGAATGGTCAAACGGGCCAATTCAACACTTTCCTCGTCATCTCCAAGGATCTGCACACGCTCTGTTCGAGCATGAATAATAACATTTAGGTTTTCCTCGATAAGTTTTAGATGGCGCTCATTGGTCCCAAAAAGTGACAAGACATCATCTGGGTGATTTAGGGTAATTTCAACAGAATACTCTTGCAAATAGAGTTCCTCTTTCTTTCGTATTTTTCTCCATTATATCAAAAAAATCACGCCAGGCGTGACTTTTTATTATTCTGACTTATTCATTAAATGACACGTGAACGTGGTCATAGTGGTTTTCAGTAACGCTACCACGGTCTGGCATTTGGTTCCATGTGTTAGCTGGTCCGTAGATATTATCTACTGGTGCGTAGAATTGTTGTCTGTAGATGACATATGAGATACCTGCATTTGAGATATTGTCTACAGCATATTGAGCGACTTGATTACCAACTTCTGAACCAACTGGTACCATAACGTCAACGGCAAGTCCTTTACCATGGTCTTGTGGGTCACCTTCACGGTAACCACCGATGTCAGTAAGACCAAATTGTGCTGCTACATCTTGACGGAAAGCTTCAGCTTGTGGTTGAAGGTGTGGATCCGTTGGAAGTGTATTTGTTGATGCAGGTTGTGCTGCTGGTGCCTCTGAAGCTACTGGTGCTTCTGATGCTACTTCTGATGTTGCTGCTGGTTCTGCCGCTGGATGTTCTGCTGGGCTTCTGATGTCGCTGGTGCTTCTGAAGACGCTTCTGATGTTGCTGCTGGTTCTGCCGCTGGAGCTTCTTCTTTTACTTCAGGCTGTGCTGGTGTTTCAGCAGCTGGAGTAGTTTCTGCTTCAGGTGTAGCTTCTGCTGACGCAGTTACATGATCAATAGCATCAGCAACTGGTTTTTCAGTTTCTGCGTATGCTGGTGCTTCTGATGCTGATGCGATAGCTTCTGTTACTTCTGAAACAGCTTGAGTTGACTCTTCTGTAGCAGGTGCTTGAGTAGCTGTTGTGCTTACTGTTTCAACTGGAGCTGTCAAGTCCGCTGCAACTACAGATTGACCATTGACAGTCACTTCGTTAGTTGTCAAATTAGCTTCTGCAACTACAGGTGTAGTTGATGTTTCTGAAGCTGGAGCTTCAACTTTAACAGAGACAGCTTGATTATCAGCATTGTAAGTTGCTGTCAAGACTGTTCCAGGGTAAATCAAATCAATGTTTGTGATTTGATTGATGTTAGCCAAAACATTCACATCGATACCCATTGCTTCAGCGATACTTCCCAAAGTATCACCGTATTGAACTGTATAAGTTTGTTGGTTATCACTTACAGCGATATCTGCTTTGATTTGATCTACTGAACGTGCTGCCCAGTTTGAAGTTTCATCGGCATGTACGTGACTTGCAGCAAAAAGTGAAAGTGCTGCGGTCGAGTAAAGAAGTGCCTTTGTTGTTTTAGATTTTGATAACATGTATAATTCATTCCTTTTTTAACAATTTTAACATTTACAATAATACCACACTTTTTGTCAAAAGAGGGGTGATTTACTGCACTTTAAAGCAATTACTAACTAGTTGTAACAAGCCTAATTTATTGAAAAAAAGCTGAGATATTTGTAAAAAATTGTAACAATTCATACCAATTCAAATGGTAATTACTTTTTAAAGAAAATGCTAAAAGTCATTATGCTTATCGTAGACTTAGTCGCTATTAATGAGCCAGATAATCTTCCCAAATCTGGTCAAACTGCCCCAAATTAAAGGAAAAACTAGCTTGATCTTCCAAGTAACGACTAACTTCTTCGAAGTCATCAGTATGCTTCGGGAAGGTTGAATCTTCAAAAGCCAAGTCAGCCAAGATTGCTACTGGTTCATTGGATTTTGGATTACGCTGGGCCATCAACCAAGTATAAAAGGATTTTCTCATGCCTTCTCCTAACCGATCAATTCTGTTCCAAACTGATCTTGTTTGATTTTTTTAGCCTTCATCAGACCACCTAAAGCTTTCTTAAATTGTCCCTTAGAAATGCCGAAGGTTGCCTTGATATCCGCTGGTGATGACTTGTCATTAAGTGTCATAAAGCCACCATTGCTCTCTAAATAGGTCAAAATCATCTGTGAATCATTTCCGAGCATTTCAAAAGAACGTGGTTTAAGAGAAAGATTGAGGGTACGGTCAACTTCTCTGAACCCAATCACACGCGCTTCAAGGACCTGACCTAAGCGTGGCTCCGCATAACGTTCTGATGGATGGATGAAACCAAGCATGTTATTCTCTGGTAGATAAACAAAGGTTCCTGAGAGTTTGAGACGGTAGGCAATGGCTGGCCATTTTTGGTTTTGCATATTATCGTAAGCAGGACCAGCCATACGTTGGAAGACCTCAGGTTCGGCAGGAAGTCCCCAAATACGATCCTTTTTATCAACATCGAGTTTGATATAGAGTTTGTCACCTTTCTTAGGCCAAAGCTCTTTGAGTTCAGGTAAAACATCTAAAGAGACAACAATCTCCTTATCTGGAATTTCCACGTCTACAAAGACACCCAAATCCTTACGAACTTCAGTGACCACTCCCCAATCATAAGAATCACGAGTGGCTTTGATTTCCTTTTGAGTCAAACGTGATTTTTGCTTGCTATCTGTATAGGCGAAACCTGTCACCATGTCACCAATGGCATGTTCACCTTCTTCTTTAGACAAGGCAAAAGTCACACCGTCCTTTTGAACAAAATAAAATTTGTCATTTTCATCAGTTACTAGGGCAGTAATAATTGTTCCAAGTAATGTATTCATCTTTTTTCCTCTAAAAAGAGAGTCGGACAAGGAAGCTAACATAGTCCATGCTCTTTTGCTTCTGTCCCACTCTCCTTATTTTTCTATTGATTAAACAGTAAGGAGTTCTTTTTCCTTTTCTGCTGTCATGCTGTCAATCTTCTTAACAGCGTCATCAGTTGCTTTTTGGATATCTTTTTCCAAAGATTTCAATTGATCTTCTGTGATTTCTTTGTCTTTTTCTTGCTTCTTAGCTTCATCCATAGCATCACGACGGATGTTACGGATGGCGATTTTAGCATTTTCACCGACTTTTTTCACTTCTTTAGCCAACTCTTTACGCGTTTCTTCTGTAAGTGCTGGGATAACCAAGCGCACAACAGAACCATCGTTAGCTGGGTTAATACCAAGATCAGATTCGTTGATTGCACGTTCAATATCAGCGATTGAGCCTTTATCAAATGGTGAAATCAAAAGGACACGTGCTTCAGGAACAGTGATTGAAGCCAATTGGTTAAGTGGTGTTGGGGCACCATAGTATTCTACAGTGATACGGTCAAGAAGTGATGCATTGGCACGACCTGCACGGATAGATCCAAATTCACGGGCCAATGACTCATGTGAGTGGGCGAAACGTTCTTTTGCTTTTTCAATAATTGCGTTTGTCATAAATTCTCTCTTTCTTATTTGTGTGATTCTGCTTTGTTAGATACAGTTGTTCCAATTTGTTCACCAAAGATAACACGTTTGATGTTTCCTGGTTCGTTCATGTTGAAGACAACAAGGTCAATGTCATTATCCATTGAAAGGGTAGAAGCTGTGGCATCCATAATTTTCAAACCACGTTTAATCACTTCCACGTGTGTCAACTCATCAAATTTAACAGCATCAGCGTTTTTACGAGGGTCGTCATTGTAGACACCATCAACACCGTTTTTAGCCATAAGAATAGCATCAGCTTCGATTTCAGCTGCACGAAGAGCCGCTGTTGTGTCTGTTGAGAAGTATGGTGAACCAATACCTGCTGCAAAGATAACAATACGACCTTTTTCAAGGTGACGAAGGGCACGACCACGAATATAAGGCTCTGCCACAGATTTCATATCAATCGCTGTTTGAACACGTGTATCAACACCGAGTTGTTTCAAACTATCTGCCATCACAAGGGCATTCATAGTTGTTCCAAGCATTCCAGTATAGTCCGCTTGAACACGATCCATTCCTGCTTCAGCTGCAGGTTCACCACGCCAAAGGTTACCACCACCGATAACTAGAGCAATTTGAATACCTGAATCCGCTACTTCAGCAATTTCTTTAGCCATAGCTTGGACAGTTGGAAGATCAATCCCAACACCTCGTTCACCAGCTAGAGCTTCACCTGAAAGCTTAATGAGGACACGTTTGTATTTTGGTTCTGCCATGATTTCTCCCTATTAACTATTTTGTTTTATGATTTGATTCTTAGCTGAGATTTATCTTTCCTAAGTCGTCCATTACCAGCCTTTTAAGGTGGTGAAGGGGGGCTCATTCGAGCATCTCCTTTTTATGATTAGGATAGGAAAATGGTTTCTTTTTTGCAAAGGAAACACTAAATCTTCATCCTTACTATTTTATCATAAATTAGGGTTTTCACCTAGTCAAATATTTAAAAAATATCCTTACAAGATAACCGTAAAGGTGATGGTGTCATTTTTATAAGAGGCAAAGATACGCCCCTTAAATAATTTGACCATGCTTTGTGCCATGGACAGTCCAATACCAAAACCTTTGTGTTCTCTGTTATTATGGGATTCTTCAATACGATAAAAACGCTCAAAAAACTTACTATAGTCAACATCCTTACCATCTTTATAGGTGTTCGACACTTCTAGACGAGCCCGTTTTCGTGTCCTTCCAATCTGACGGAGCCTTACGGTTACTGTCCCTTCTGGATCACAATACTTGTTAGCATTATCCACAAGGAGGGTTACAAGTTCAAAGAGAGACTTCTCTTCTGCTTTCACATGAATATCCGGTGTGATGTCCATAACGAAAGATTTACCATCTCGGACGACAGGCCCCTTAAAGTCCTCTGCTGCATCCTCAGTAATATAGGAAAAATCGACATCTTGAAGAACAATATCCGGCTGTTCCTCCAGACGAGATAGGGCTACCAGAGAATTGATTAGAGTGGTCAAACGTGCCACCTGGTCGTTCGTCGACTTGGTCCATTCGTTCTCTCCAGTCATGAGTTCTTGTAATTCCGTATTGGCAGAAATAATGGCCAATGGTGTCTTTAATTCATGACCAGCATTGGTAATAAAACGTCGTTGCTTTTCGTAGTTTCGAATGAAGGGACGAATGACAATTCCTGATAAAGCACTGACAATGATGACAAAAAAGATAAAGCCAAACATTGATAAAAGGATAGAAAGACTTAACAAGGCTTGGGAAGAATTATAATAAGAGGTCGTGTCTAGAAAGACCACAAGGATCTTATTTTTGCTGACTTTACTAACCTGATAACTGAGATTAATATTTTTTTCTCTAATGGTTCCAAGAGTACTCGTCATTCGGCTAGCTTCTCGGGCATAAGTAGCGGCCTCTTCATCATTTATCAAGGAAGTATGACTGGTGTCCTGACTGACCACTTCATCACCAGACAAGGTCACACTGAAAAAACGAAAACTATCCGATGGAATTTCACGCCCTTGATTGGTCTCAATTTTTTTCGTTTTTCCGAAACTACCATTATTTTCTGTAAGTGTGTTGAGAACCTTACTAATTTCCTGCTCCGTCTGAAAGGACCTTACAGTATTGATGATTCCCACCGTAAAGACCAAGATAAAGAGGATAGCCAAGGAAGCAATCGTAATAAATTGAAGTCGTAAACGTCTAAACATGGGCTACTCCTCTCTAATTGGCGAGAAGGCAAAAGTCGCCACCTTTTTCACCAAGAATGCTGATGTCGGCCTGGATGGCTTGCAATTTCTGACGCAGATAGGAAATATAGACCCAGACAATCGACTCATCCACATCTTCCTCATCCTCCCAAATAGTCTTAAAAAGGTGCTCAGTCGTTAATTTCTTGGCAGGATTGAGCATGAAGTGGGCCATTAACTTGGTCTCTCTGCTTGAAAGTCGAATAGCGTTTCCAGCTACCAACTCCTGCTCCTCTTGGTCCAATCGAACAGAACCAAGAGTCAAAATTTTGGCAGTGAAGCTCTCACTCACACGACGTTCTAATGAGCGCAGACGCGCCAAAAGTTCCTTAAGGGAGATTGGCTTGGTCAAGTAATCGTCTGCCCCAGCATCAAGACCGGTCACGCGATCATCAATTTCAGCCATAGCTGTCAACATAATGACATGCGTCCTATCCCCAGAGGAGCGAATCTCTTTTAGGGCCTCAATACCTGTTTTAATGGGCATCATAATATCCATAATCATCACTTGATAGGCATTCTGTTCAGCTAGGTCTACTGCCTCTTGCCCATTGAATGCTTGATCCACCTCATAACCTTGATGCTCTAGGGCTGCCTTATAAACTCGAGAAAGAGCCTCTTCATCCTCAGCTAGTAGAATTTTCAAAGCCATTCTAGTCCCCTCCTTCTTGAATTAAGTTACGGATGGTCTGCATGGTCAAATCACATGAAGCTAATTCATCCGCACAACGCTTAAGCTCACGGGTAATCATTTCTGGATTCTTGATGTCGTGCTTGTACTTCATCTGATGCTCCAAACTGGCCCACGAATCCTGAGCGATGGTCCGAAGCTGGACCTCGATAAAATAGGTTCCTCTCTCATTTCCTAAGACATCTGGAAACTCAGTTTCTATTTCCAAAATGAGATGGTAAGAACGATAGCCATTGGGCTTAGCATTTAAAATATAATCTTTCTCGTTGTAGATAGAAACGCCAGGGATAGCCTTGATGACATCGATAGTTTTGTAAATATCATCGACAAAACCACAAACAATTCGAATTCCAACACTGTCACGGATTTCCTTGAGAGCAGATTGGCTGGTTTCAGGCAAATTTTTCCTACGACACTTTTCACGCATAGAATCGCTTTCTTTGATTCGTGAAATAAAATGTTCATAGAGTTTAAAGCCTGTTTCTTTTTTGCTAGTAATATTAGCCGCAATAATCGGGTCTGTTATTTCTTGTAAAATCTTGGGGAGATACTGAGCATATTCCCCATAAATACTTGGAGTTGACATATAAACCTCCTCTAATAGCGTTTCCTAATTATAGCATAGTTAGGCTTAAAAATAAGGAATGAGCCAGACAAGAAGGACTCTAAGGCTAAGAAAAAAATCCAGCCGAAGCCAGATTCATTTTGCTTATCTAAATTAAATAGCACAAGGCTATGCATCAAGTGATTTGACAAAAGGCCAGTTGCCTAGTTTGTGTGTTTCATAGGTCAAAACCTTATAACCACATTGTTTGTAGCCATTTTTCTCGTAGAAAGGTACATTGTAATCGCGATTGGTAATCAAACCAAGACTGTGACCACCTGTACTACGTACAAAAGGTTCAACCCCTTCAAGCAAGAAACGACTCCCTATCCCTTTTCTTTGATAATCTGGAGTCACCGCCAACATCATCAAGTACCAGTCGTATTCTGCAGAATCATCCAGATGTCTTTCGGACTCTTCAACAAAGTTAAAATACTTGAACAACTTGGTGATGCTTATAAAACGGAAAAGCTTGGTCGCCCCATTTTGAAGATAATTAAGCATAGAAATCGTCTGATGCTGTAAAATAGCTGCCGCAACAATGCGACCGTCCTTTTCAGCCACCAAACATGAGTCCCGTTTAATCGCCAAACGCACCAATATTTCCTGCAAGGCTAAGACAAATTCCTTATACTGTTCAGGCTTCTTTAAATTACTGGCAATCATTGAAAGATAGGGGTAATCTTCAAAGGCATCTGCACATACTTGTGCAACTTCCTGAACTTCGTCTAGTCTTGCTTTGCGATATTGCATCATAATCTCCTAATCTGTCTGTTTTTTTCAGTATAACACAAAACGTATGACTGACAGTCATACGTTCTATGGCTTTTTGTAAAATCTTATAATTTTATAAGAAAAGTTTAGGCAACTTCTTCTGTAAATTGACTATTATAAAGATCAGCATAGAAACCATCTGCTGCCATGAGCTCATCATGATTGCCCTGTTCAATAATGTTACCATCTTTCATCACAAGGATAAGGTCAGCATTTCGAATGGTTGATAAGCGGTGGGCAATAACAAAGGAAGTTCGCCCTTCCATAAGCTTGTCCATAGCTTTTTGAATCAACTCTTCTGTACGGGTGTCAACCGATGATGTCGCTTCATCCAAGATAAGGAGAGGGGCATCCTTAAGAAGCGCACGTGCAATGGTCAAGAGCTGCTTCTGTCCAACTGATAAGGTCACAGAATCATCCAAATAAGTATCATAACCCTTTGGAAGTGTGGTAATGAAGTGGTGAACACCGACAGCCTTGGCTGCAGCAATAACTTGCTCATCAGAAATATTCTCTTGGTTGTAAATCAAATTATCACGAATAGTACCTTCAAAGAGCCAAGTGTCTTGAAGCACCATTGAGAATTGGTCATGAACAGTTTCACGCTTCATGTCATTCGTATCGACACCGTCAATGGTGATACGACCTTGATCGATGTTATAGAACTTCATAAGCAGGTTAACAATAGTCGTCTTACCAGCACCCGTTGGACCAACAATCGCAATCTTTTGACCCGGCTTAGCAAGAGCTGAAAAGTCATGAATAATAGTTTTTTCAGGAGTATAACCAAAGGAAACATGATCAAAGACAACTTGGCCTTTAGTATCTGTCAATTCAGCTCTCTTAGCTGACTCGTCGTCCATATCTTTTTCTTCCAAAAATTCAAAGATACGACCAATGGCTGCAGTAGCTGATTGGAGTTGTGTAATTCCTTGTGCAATTTGAGAAAGAGGTTGTGAGAAGATACGAACATAGGTCATGAAGGCTACCACATCACCAATAGTCAAGCTACCATCAATAACTTTGATAGCACCCACAAGACAGACCATGACATAACCAAAGTTCCCAATGAAAATCATAAGTGGCATCATAATACCTGAGATAAACTGTGATTGCCACATCGATTTATAGAGTTTATCATTAAGCCCCTTGAAAGCCTGACTGCTTTCTTGAGCGGCATTGTAACTCGTTACGACTGCTTGACCCGTGTAGATTTCTTCAATATAACCATTAATATTAGCCAAATTTTCTTGTTGGCGTTTGAAAAGGGGTTGTGAGAAGCCCATGATGAAGGCTACTAGAACAAACCCTATCAAGACTGAACCAATCGCAGTGAAAGCCATAGTGACATTTGAGTAGAACATCATAATAATGGCTGCCACCAAGAGAACACTTGAAGTAATCAAGGTACCTAAACCTTGACTAAGCGATTGTCCCAAAAGGTCAACGTCATTAGTCACACGAGAGAGGGTATCCCCTTGAGAGTGACTGTCGAAATAATTAAGAGGGACACTGTTGATTTTCTTTTGGATAGCTGTACGGAAACGTTGCGAAAAGCGTTGTGTAACTGTCGCAACGGTAAAGCTTTGTAAGTAACCCACAATCGCTGAAATGGCATAGAGAACAGCCAAGGTCATAGCAATACTTGCTACCTTGTCCAAATCAATACCTGGAATCGTCCCCATTTTTGTAGGTGTGATACCTTCAGTAATAGTATTGGTAATTTCTTTAAGCTTATCTGGTCCAATAACTGTAATGACCGCTGAAATAATTGCTCCAAAAATCGCAAGGACAAACGGAATTTGGAAACCTTTAATATAGGGTTTTAAGCGTTTATAGGATGATGTTTTTGGCTTATTTTCCATTTTCTAACTCCTCCTTAGACAATTGTGAATAGGCAATTTCTTGGTAAACCTCATTATTTGCCAAGAGTTCCTTGTGAGTTCCTTGACCAACGACCTTACCTTGATCAAGTACCAAGATTTGGTCCGCATCCATAATAGTAGAAATACGTTGAGCAACAATCAACTTGGTCATATCTTGTGTTTTTTCAGCCAATTCTTGACGTAACTTACGATCGGTCTTATAGTCCAAGGCTGAGAAGGAATCATCGAAAATCAAGATTTCAGGCTTACGTGCCAAGGCACGCGCAATAGCCAAACGTTGCTTCTGTCCACCTGAGAAGTTAGACCCAGCTTGGGCAACTTCTGCTTTAAGTTGACCTTCTTTATTTTCAACAAAGTCTTTTCCTTGAGCCAATTCGAGGGCTTCCCAAATCTTAGCATCATCAAGAGGACTGTTATTGCTCGTTCCCATCGTCATATTTGACGTGATATCACCTGAGAAAAGCACTGCCTTCTGTGGAATATAACCGACTATATTGTGCAAGGTTTCATGGTCATAATGTCGCACATCGACACCGTCAACCTTGATCGTTCCTTGCGTGGCATCATAAAAACGTGGGATAAGGTTGACAAGCGTTGATTTACCAGATCCAGTCGAACCAATAAAGGCCACCGTGTCACCTTTTTTAGCTTTGAAGCTAACATGCTCCAAAACAGGCTCTGAAGTTTCAGAATAACGGAAGGAAACATCATCAAATTCGACAGTACCCACTTCTTTAGGTTTTTCAGAACTATTTTCAGGATAAGAGACTGAAGATTGGGTATCTAGAACTTCATTGATACGACCAGCTGCTACAACTGCACGTGGAAGAAGGAAGAAAACAACAATCATCATCATGAATCCCATAACAACCTGCATGGCATAAGATGAATAAACCACCATGTCTGAGAAGAGATGGACCTTATTTTCCATGGCACCAGCAATCTTAGTTGGATCTGTTGGAATCTTAACATCTTCAATCAAATGCGCACCAATCCAATAAATAGCCAGTGTCAAACCACTTGATACAGCAGTCATCACCGGTGTCAGTAAGGCAAAAGAACGACCGATAAAGAGATTGTTTTGGGTCAAATCAGTATTGGCCTTTTCAAATTTCTCCTCTTGGTAACTTTCGGCGTTATAGGCACGAACCACACGAATTCCTGTAAGAGATTCACGTGTTACGCTATTCAGTTTATCGGTCAGAGTTTGAATCAAGCGTTGCTTAGGCATAACCATAATCAAGAGGAAGAGCATGAGAATGGCAATCACTGCCACAGCGACAAGCAAGGCAAGGAGCCAATTTCCATTTTTATCGGCAATCTTTGTAATCGCCCAAATGGCCATGATAGGCCCCTGTGTAATAACCTGTAACCCCATGGTAAGTACCATCTGCAATTGGGTAATATCATTTGTCGTACGGGTCAAAAGACTAGGAATTGAGAATTTCTTGATCTCTGCATCCGAAAAATCTAGAACCTGATGGAAGATATCATCACGAAGACGGGTGGTAAAACTTGCCGCTGTTCTGGCAGCTAAGAAACCAACAACTACAGAGGCCATAAAGCCTGCAAACGACATTAAAAGCATTCGCATCCCTGGGGCATCTGTATTCCAGGCAAAAATATCCGACGCTTTAGTTCCCTTAGTTGATAAGAGTGTCGTAATATCAGACATATAGTCTGGAATTTTCAAGTTTAGATAGACGTTCAGGCAAACAAAAATCACCGCTAAGACAATCATGATTAACTCTTTTGTCGTCAAACGTTTAAAAATTTTAAACATAAGTTACTCCTTATTTTTTTCTAAATTCATACGAATTTGGTGAAAGACACGGAAGGCTGTTTCAGCATCTTCTTTGGAAATACCTTCTAACAGCTGTTCATGGATGGCCTCTCGAAAATGTTTGACATCTCGAGCTTTCTTTTTACCTAAGTCTGTCAGATGAACATACTTGTAGCGTTTATCCTTGTCCGATGTCACCAACTCAACAAAACCATTTTTTTCCATTCGTTTGACCAAATTACTAGCCACTGATTTAGAAATACATAGTCTTTTTTCAATGTCTTTGATAAAGATTTCTTTATCTTGATTGTCAGACAAATACTTGACGGCAAATCCTTGCGGGCCAGCTAAATGCTCAACCCCATGGACCTTTCCTAACTCTTGCACGCGAGATTCCATAGTATTGATGAATTCTCTGAATTCACTAAAAGTATCTTTTCCATGCATCGCAAGTCCCTCCTTGAATAATTCTCATGGAAACTATTTTAGTTCTTATGAGAACTAATGTCAAGAAAAAAGTTCTTATGAGAACTAAAAAGAGTGAGAAAGAAAATTGCTTTCCACTCTCACTCCCATAACTATGATTATTAAGGCTTTGAACTCAAAAACCTAGCCCACTTGGGCTAGGCTATCTAAATAATAATCCCCTCCAAATGATCCAATTCATGTTGAATAATTTGGGCTGGCATACCAGAAAAACTTAACTGTTTAGGCATCCATTGTTCATCTAAATAAGCAACCTCAATCGACTCATAACGTTTTGTTGGACGACTTCCCTCTAATGACAAACAAGACTCCTCTGTTTGAAAAGGTGAGGACTTGCTGACTAAAATAGGATTAAACATAACTAGATTAACAAAACCAATATTGACGATAATAACACGCTTTTTAACGCCAATCATATTGGCAGCCATACCCACACAGGCATCCTTATGAAACTCCAGTGTATCACGTAAATCTTTAGCCAAATAGAGGTCTTCTTTAGTCGCTTCTGTCGATTTTTGTCCAAGGAAAAAGACATCCTTTACGATAGTTTTTATCATCTATTTACTCCCTTTTCTTATCTAAACTATGAAATCATATACCCTTCTTTTATCGAAACCAAAGGTTTTCAATTTCATATTAATGATCTTGACCTATTATATCAAAAGGCCTACCCTCTAGTAAAACAGACAAAAAAAGAAACCCGCAGGCTTCTTTTTAGTCATCTTTCTTCACTCTATACAAATAACCAATAAACGCCAAAAGACTAATAGTTGAAACACCCATTGCCAATTTGGCAACTGGGGTATAGCTATAGGTCAAAACGACACCATGCTTACCTGATGGTAGGACTAGATTAGTTGGATTCTTTTCCTTAGCTAAGTAAGTAGTTACTCGCTTTCCATCAATCCTCGCTTCTTGTCCTTTATAGTAGAAAACTGGTAGCGACAAGACTTTAGCTTCTTTTGACTCGTTGTTTACTGTAAGTGCTAGCTCATTTGGAGAACGGTTGATGGTTGACTTAATTTCCTGATTATCCAAGAAAAGATGTTTGTCAAAGACAAAGCCAAAGGGCACTTCTTTATTGGTGTAATCGCCATTTATATTTTTATAAGTTCCCTTAGCTAGCATTTCTCTCGTGACTTTTGTATTGCTTGGCAATATATTCTTGGCTTTAGTCATCTTATCTTGGACAGTAACAATCTGAAACATATTCAGACAAAGACCCAACAAGACAAACAACATCGCTGCCTTCATAGAAATATTTTCTAAGACATTAGCCAAGGCTAAGCTGAAGAAAAGCAAGGCAAAACTCCATAATCTCCAAGGAAATTGAAGGTTGGACACTGGACTCTCCTGTAATAACTGCCAAGGAAAACTATTCAAAGTTAAAAAAGCCAAAACAAAAGAAATAAAAAGGTAAATTCTAGCTTCCTTATCCTTCACAAAACGCTTAGCAAAGATTAGGCTTAGCACTAGACCCAAGAGATAGAGAAGATTAACTGATGGAGTCCTTAAATCACTTTTTAGAATCAACTCCCAGTTGTCTGCCAAACTTAAGGCAGTCTTGGATAGGAGCGGTTTAAAAGTCGTTCGTAGGGTGACATACTTGAATTGCTCTATCATAGGAACAAAGAAAGCTAGAGACATACTAAGAGTGACAAGAGTGGCCTTAAGAAATCCTAGAATACGTTCTTTTTTATTATCCCAAATCCCAAAACTAGCTACCACTGCTATGAAAATCATAAGAGAAGCCAAAAGGACAGACAAGACATGGGAATAGACTAAACCAAGCATGCCAAGAGTCAAAACCCACCATTTCTTGTAATCTCCAAATGTTATCAAACGAACGCCAACGAAAACTAGAGGTAAAAAAATCATAGCCAGCGTTTCGCCAACGGCTGCCCGGTAATAAGAATTGTGCAAGAAATAACCCGAAAAGAGATAAAAGGTAGCAAATACCATCACCTGTTTATCAGAATAGTTCAATAAACGTAATCCGTAAAAACTAAGCAAACAAGTTACAAAGCGAACAAGAAATTGAAAACTCATCCAGGCTACAAAGACTGACTGAGTCAGCTTATAGATTATAAAAATAGGATAATAGGTTAACCAGGGATAAAAGGTATTGATTAATTGTCCGGTCCCTCCGTTAGTTGTAAAATTGATAGGACTCTTCCAGACAGTATCCAAGGATAACAGTCGGTTAATGTGAAAAACAATATCATCACCATAAAGCTTGTCCCTAAAAAAGAACATAGGCAGTATTGACACTATGCTGATCAAGAAACTGATTAGAATGACTGTCTGATTAGTATACTTCTTTTCTTTTGCCCCACAGGGATCCTTTCCAAGACTCACGATTACTCCTCTCGTATTCTAATTCATCAAAATTTACTCTAGAAAGAGATTTCTTACTAGCTCATTATACCAAAAAAGGACAAATCTCCTCTTCCTCCTAAGTCTGTCTAAACAAAAAAAGAAACCCGCAGGCTTCTTTTCTTATTTTATTGAGAGGCTATTGGTAATAGTCTATTAATTAAACGATACCTTGTGCTGACATAGCATCTGCAACTTTAAGGAATCCAGCGATGTTGGCACCTACAACAAGGTTACCTTCATGACCAAATTCTTTAGCAGCTGCTGCAGCATTTTCGTAGATACCTTTCATGATATCGTAAAGTTTAGCATCAACTTCTTCGAATGTCCATTGTGTACGTTGGCTATTTTGTGCCATTTCAAGAGCTGATACAGCAACACCACCAGCGTTAGCAGCTTTGGCAGGACCAAATGATACACCAGCTTTAAGGAAGACATCAATAGCTCCCAAAGTTGATGGCATGTTAGCACCTTCTGAGACAGCCAATACACCATTTGCTACAAGTGTTTCTGCATCTGTTTCATCCAATTCATTTTGAGTTGCACATGGGAATGCCAAGTCAGCTTTAACTGACCAAACTGTCTTTTCACCACCAGCAGGTGTGAAGGTTGCGTTTGGACGTGCTTCTGCATATTTAACGATACGTTCACGTTTAACTTCTTTGATTTCTTTCAACAAGTCAACGTCGATTCCGTCTGGATCATAAACAAAACCAGATGAGTCAGAACATGTTACCGCTTTAGCACCAAGGCTTTGCAATTTTTCGATAGCGTAGATGGCAACGTTACCAGCACCTGAAACAACTGCTGTTTTACCGTTAAAGTTTTCACCACGTGCATTAAGCATTTGTTCTGCAAAGTAAACAGCACCGTAACCAGTTGCTTCTGTACGAGCAAGTGATCCACCCCAGTTCAAACCTTTACCAGTAAGAACACCTGTGTACTCGTTACGAAGACGTTTGTATTGGCCATAGAGGTAACCAATTTCACGTCCACCAACACCGATATCACCTGCAGGTACGTCTGTATCTGCACCAATGTGTTTGCTCAATTCAGTCATGAAGCTTTGGCAGAAACGCATGATTTCGTTATCTGATTTACCTTTAGGATCGAAGTTTGATCCACCTTTACCACCACCGATTGGTTGACCAGTCAATGAGTTTTTAAAGATTTGTTCGAAACCAAGGAATTTGATGATTGATTGGTTTACTGATGGGTGGAAACGAAGACCACCTTTGTAAGGACCAATAGCTGATGAGAATTGTACACGGAAACCACGGTTTACTTGTACTTGTCCTTTATCGTCAACCCATGGCACACGGAATGAAACGATACGTTCTGGTTCAACCAAACGTTCCAAAAGGTTTTCTTCAATATATTTAGGATATTTATCGAAGACAGGAACAAGTGAATCGAAAACTTCTTCAACTGCTTGAAGGAACTCAGCCTCATGGCCATTTTGAGCTTTCACTTTTTCAAAAACGCTAGCAACGTACTCTTTACCTGTTGTCATATCAATGTTTCCTTTCAAATAATTACCTTAGTAATTTAATTACATGAATAGTATAAATTTTCAGAATCTTCTTGTCAAGTATTTTCTGCTATTTTTTTGATTTTTATGTTAGGTTTTATGACATAGCAAGTGACCTCTCCTTTTTTAGTTAATCCTAAAATGTTATCAATTCAACAATGTAAGCGGATTCTATTTTTCTGGTTTTTCTCCAAAATTTTTTAAACTTTTTTTGAACTTTAAGGCTAAAATGGGTAAAAAAAAACAATTTAGTAAATTTACTATTTTTACATTTACAAAGATTACCAACTATGTTATCATGAATTTAGTAATTTTACTAAATCTTGAAAAAGGATCATTTTTATGAAAAGAAAACAATTATCTGGAAAGCGCATCGGCATTGTTTTTGGAACTTTCGCTCCAATGCACGTTGGGCACGTTGACCTCATTACCAAGGCAAAACGCGCTAATGACAATGTGCTTGTCATCGTAAGTGGCAGCAACACACAAGAAGATCGTGGGACACGCGCAGGCCTATCACTCAATCGACGTTTCCGTTATGTTCGAGAAGTGCTCTATGATGATGAATTAGTCGTTGTGGATAAACTAGACGAAGCTGGTATGCCAGCCTATCCAGAGGGCTGGGTGCCTTGGGTTAATCGTGTCAAAGAGCTTATCGCTAAGAATACGGATGATCCTGAAAAGATTACCTTCTATGTTGGAGAGCCAGAGTATGTGACTGAGCTCAATCGCTATTACCCTCAAGCTCAGGTAGAACTCATCGAACGTTCTATTATCAATATCTCTGCTACTGAGATTCGCGACAATCCGATGGAAAATTGGCGTTTTATCACCAAACCTTTCCGTCGCCACTTTACGCGCAAGGTCCTTGTTGTGGGCTCTGCTAGCGGCGGAAAGACTACTCTTGTTAAGGATTTGGCTCGCACTTACAATGCTCCCTGCTCTCTGGAATATGCTAGGGAATATCAAGAAAAGTATAATGTACGAGATGACGAGTTAGATACCAACGACTATATTCACCTCCTGACAGATCAATACGCCCAGACCTCTGATATCATTGACAAAGGGCAACACTCAGGACTTATCTTTGCCGATACCAATTCAACAGTCACTAAGGTCTATATCGACTACTATTTGAAAGAAAACATCTCCCAAGAAGAGTTCGACATGTTGGATCGCCTCTATCAGGTAACCCAGGCCCGTGAAAAGTGGGATTTGATTTTTGTGATCCTGCCAAAATCAAACTATGTAGATGATGGTTTCCGTGACATGACTATGGCTGATAATCAAACACGTGACTGGTTTACCCAGCACCTCCTAGACCTCCTATCACCATTCAAGGATAAAATCGTTATTTTAGGGGAAAATAGCAATAGCGACAGCTTCTTTGCGGACAACTACCACAATGCCAAAAAAGCAATCAAGGAACGTCTACACATCGAGATTTAGAAGACTGATGTAAAGCAATCATCATTTGAACTTACAATAAATAAAGGAGGAAACCTATGACTAAAACCTTCGAAAACTCTGGTAGTGAAAAGGAATTTTTGGACATCTATCGCCGAGAAGAAATGGATAAGTACGTTAAACCCTCAGTGACCGTTGACTCGGTCATCTTCCGCTATTATGAAGGAAGAGTCCAAACCTTACTTATCAAGCGAAAAAACCATCCCTTCATGGGGAAATACGCCCTCAGTGGTGGCTTCGTTCATGAGCAAGAAGATCTCAATCTAGCTGTATGTCGCGAAGTACAGGAAGAAACATCCGTTAAACTCAATCCTGACCACATTGAGCAACTCATTACAGTGGGAACACCTTATCGGGATCCTCGAATGTGGACCATTACAGTGGCTTATCTCTGTTTTATGACCTTTAATGACATTCAAGTGGAAAAGGCTGCCGACGATGCTGCGTCTACGCATTGGTTAGACATCGCCATGGTAGACGGCCGACTGCAACTTGCTGATGGTGAAAAGACACTGTCACACGATGACCTCGCCTTTGACCATTGGGAAATTCTCTTAACAGCTATGAAACGTATCAAGGGACGACTCGAATACTATCCAACTATCCTTTCCATTATGCCCGAGGAAAACACTTTGACTACCTACCGTCAACTTTTTGGTACCTTTAATGAAGACTACCTCAAGATGGATTCCACAAATTTCTTGCGCCGCTTTAAACACCTCTTCCAAAAAACAGGTCGTCAGGTAGCTACGAGAACCAGAAAAGCTGCCACCTACACTTATCACATCAAGCCACTCTAAACTAGGTCTTTGTTTGACAATTTGATACTTACATAGTAGTATTAAAAAAAATTAATAAGAGGTATCCTATGAAAAGTTTTACATTGATTAGTGGCATTCTCATTACACTCTTGGGTGTCTTTTTCTTCGCTAATCCTACAAACCTTCTTGCCATCGTTGGTTGGCTGTTTGCCCTAGTGATGCTCATATCTGGTGTTTCAAGTCTCATGGTTTATTTTAAACGAGATAACGAAAACCGCTCCTTCTTCCAACTGCTTCAGAGTATCATTTCCATTGTTTTTGGGATTATTTTGCTATCAACATCAGCATGGGTGCTCTCAGGTGTAGCTGTAACCATTATCGCTTGGTGGCTTCTTGTCTCAGCCTTTACACAAGGCTTTCAAGCTCATCGCCAACGTCAATTCGGCTTCTCAGGACAACCTGCCCTGTCAATCGCCTTAATTTGTCTGGTATTTGGGCTCTTGCTCTTTAGTGCTCCGTTTTTCTCAGCCTTTCTTATTGGGCGCTTGGTAGCTTCCTTAATTATCTTTGTGGGTGTTTCAGTCCTCTCCTTTTCATTCCGCTTGTGGTAGGAAGAAACCAGACACTACATAAACATAAAAAAGCCTTGCAGTTCACATCTGCAGGGCTTTTGTCATACTTTGATTACTAAAGAGCTTATCCCTCTAGCTCACTCAAATACTCATAGCGTTCATACTTTTCAAGTAAGGTTTCGTTGGCAGCATCCAAATCTCGTTGAAGGGTAGCCAACTGTCCATAATCGCTAGCATTTTCAAGCATGGCTGCTTCAATCTCTTCGATTTTAGCTTCAAGGTCAGCAATCTCGTCCTCGATTGTCGCCCACTCTTGTTTTTCAAAGTAGCTCATGCGTTTTTTGTCTTCTTTGACTTTCTCAACTTTAACACTAGCTTGCTCTTTTTCCTTCTCTAGGAGGGCTGATTGCTCTTGTAAGAAGGCTTTTTCATCAAGGTAGTCTGTGTAGTTCCCAAAGAACTCTCGTATACCACCCTCTTCAAAGGCTAGAATCTTGTTAGCTACCTTGTCCAAGAAATAGCGGTCGTGACTCACGGTAACGACAGGGCCGCCAAAACCATTAAGGAAGTTTTCCAAAACCGTCAAAGTTGCAATGTCCAAATCATTTGTCGGCTCATCCAAGAGCAGAACGTTAGGCTTTTCAATCAGAATCTTAAGTAGATAAAGACGTTTCTTTTCCCCACCAGAGAGCTTGGCAATCTGTGTCCCATGGGTAGAACGAGGGAAAAGGAATTGCTCCAAGAGCTCTGTGATACTGGTTGTCCCAACCGTTGTCTTAACTTCATCTGCAACTTCTTGCAAGTAGTTAATGACACGCTTGCTCTCATCCATATCTTTAATTTGCTGTGAGAAATAACCAATACGTACCGTCTCACCAATATCTAGAACACCAGCTGTGGGCACAAGGTCGCCATTAATCAGATTGAGCAAGGTCGATTTTCCGACACCATTATCTCCAACAATACCGATACGATCACGATTTTGCATGATAAGATTGAAATCGCTGAGAATTTGCTTGCCATCTTCATAAGCGAAATCGACATGCTCGAAGTTCACTACCTTCTTACCAATACGGCTGGTCTCAAAGTTAATTTCAAGATCGTCATTATTAACCGTTTGGTGAACCTCACCCTTAAGATCCTTAAAGCGATTGATACGAGCTTGTTGTTTGGTTGCACGTGCCTGCGGTTGCGTTCGCATCCATGCCAACTCCTGCTTATAAAGTTGCTTTTTCTTGTGAAGGGCTGCTGCATCTCGTTCATCTTGTTCGGCCTTTAGACGCACATAGTCTTGATAATTCCCCTGGTATTCAATCAGATTAGCCTGGTCTAACTCAAAGATACGTGTGGCTACATTGTCCAAGAAATAACGGTCGTGGGTAATAAAGAGGACCGTCTTTTTAGAAGACTTGAGAAAATTCGTCAACCAAGCAATAGTATCAATATCCAAATGGTTGGTTGGCTCATCCAAAAGCAAGAGATCTGCATCATTCAAGAGAACCTGAGCCAACTGCACACGACGACGAAGACCACCTGAGAGGTCCCCGACCTTTTGCGAGAGATCTGACAATCCCAACTTAGACAAGACTGTCTTAACCTCGCTCTCAATGGACCAAGCATCTAGACTATCCATCTCAGCCATAACCTTCTCCAAGCGAGCCTGATTCTCCTCAGAATAATCTGCCATAAGGGTTTCATATTCACGAATCAAAGCCATCTCACGAAGGTCTGATGACAAGACTGTATCAAGCACTGTCTTGCTATCATCAAATTCTGGCTCCTGAGTCAAATAAGCAATCTTATAGCCATTAGCCTTAGTGAAAGGTGACACATCACCATCAAAACCAATACGCTCAGAGACAACATCTAGCAAGGTTGTCTTACCTGTCCCATTGACACCAATAATCCCAATACGATCCAAATCATGGATAATAAATGAAATCTCTTTAAAAACCGTCTTGTCTCCAACGGACTTGGTTAATTTTTCAACAATAAAATCTGACATCTTACTTCCTTCTTACAAATAACACCGCTACGGATCCTACGCATGCTCTGTAGCGGTGTGTCATTTTTATAACGTCCGTAGACTTATTTCATCGCTTGAACAAAGGCCATAATGGCTTCCTTGTCATTAGCTAGTTTCCCATCAACGATGGCATTTTCAATGGCTTTAAGTGCACGACCAAGGTCCGGACCAGGTTTGAATCCTAGCTCCTTCATCAGTGTGCCACCATTCACAACGATTTCGTGCTTATCATGGATGAGCAACTGACCATCCAAATCGGCAATACGCACATAATCGACATCCAAGCCCTGAGCCTGTCTCAAAGTCTCAGCCGCCTCTAAGAGCTCCTTACCATACTGATAAACATCTTGTTTAGTCACGGCTCTCTCCAAACGGAAATTGAAAATCTCAATCAAGGACTGAACTGTCTTTTGGAAATTAACAGACGTCTTCCATTTTTTAAGGAAAGAGCGTGGATTATCATGCTTGAGAGCCAAAAGAGTTGCCGCCCAAGCCTGTTCAGAACTTGTAAATCTAAAGTCCTCCACATAGTCTGCCACAAAAGACTGCCATTCTTCAGCAGTTTCTTGAAAATCCGGAAGGTACTGATAAGCCTTAGTCGCTAGAAGTGCCTTGATTCCCTTTTTCCAATGTGGGGCCAAAAGCAACTTATCGAACTCGATGAAACTTCGCTCAATCGAAATCTTTTCCAGAAGTGGGGCATGGCTGGTCATAGCCTGAAAAGTTTTTTCTTCGATATCAAAGTCTAAACTCGCTGCAAAACGTAGCCCTCGCATGATACGAAGAGCATCCTCGTTAAAGCGTTCCTCAGCCTTACCAACAGCCCTCAAAACACGATTGTCCAAATCAGTAAGACCATCAAACTTGTCGATAATCTCAGCATTTTCATTAAGAGCAAAAGCATTGACTGTAAAATCACGACGCTTAAGATCTTCTTCCAATGAACGCACAAAGGACACGCTAGACGGACGACGATAATCTACATAGACGTCCTCTGTTCGGAAGGTCGTCACCTCATACTCACCGCCATTTTCCAAGACCAAAATGGTCCCATGCTCAATACCGATATCCACCGTACGCTCGAAGATCTGCTTGGTCTCCTCAGGATATGAAGACGAAGCAATGTCTACATCATGAATGGGACGGTTAAGAAGGGCATCTCGTACCGAACCACCAACAAAGTAAGCCTCAAAACCCGCTGCTTTAATCTTCTCTAATATTGGTAAAGCCTTCTGAAACTCAGAAGGCAAATAACTTAATCTCATAGTAAATGTTCCAAACCATAAACAAGCTGATCACGTTTAACCACTTCTTTAATTCCAAGGTTAACCCCACCCATAAAGGAAATACGGTCATAAGAATCATGACGCAAGGTCAATCCCTCTCCTTGAGCACCAAAGATAACCTCTTGGTGAGCCACAAGTCCTGGCAAACGTACACTGTGAATGCGGAAACCATCAAACTCAGCACCACGTGCTCCAGCAAGTGTTTCCACCTCATCCTCAGCACCTTGACGTTTTGTTTCGCGAACCTCACGGATAAGTTCAGCTGTTTTCACCGCTGTACCTGAAGGCGCATCTTTTTTCTTGTCATGGTGAAGCTCAATGATTTCAAGATCTGGGAAATATTTACTAGCTTCTACCGCAAACTTCATAAGAAGGATAGCACCAATAGCAAAGTTAGGTGCAATCAAACCACCAATAGACTTGTCTTTAGAAAGGTCTGTCAATTCCTGAATTTGTGCTTCAGTAAATCCTGTGGTACCCACAACTGGTGCAAAACCATTCTCCAAAGCAAAACGAGTATTTTCATAGGCAACAGCTGGCATAGTGAAATCCACCCAGACATCTGCGTCAAAGCCAACCAAATCCGCTTTATCTGTGAAGACAGGAACACCGTCCACTTCTTTTTCTGTCGCAAATGGGTCAAGCAAGGCAGCCAAAGTCAATTCGTCATCTCCCTTGACCATTTCAACCGCAGTTGAACCCATTCTTCCTTTAAATCCAGCAACAATAACTTTAATAGACATGTCATTTTTCCTCTCTATTGATCTTAATCATAGACAAGCCCCATCCCAGATGGATAGTACTTATTTGGTAAATTTAGGTGTTAGACCTAGTACTAGCGCTCCTTCACCCAAGTGTGTCGCAATTACAGCACATAAGGATACCACTGTTGAAACGCTAATTCCCTCTGCTTCTAGCTGCCTTTTAAAATCTTCAGCTTTTTCAGGAGCATTCGTGTGAAGGATACTAAGTTCCATTTCACGATTTTCCTCAGCTAGGGCAACCAAACGTTTCACAGCTTTCTTCTCTGTACGTACCTTTTCAAAAACAACGATTTTTCCTTCGTCATTAAAATTCAAAATAGGTTTGATAGACAAAAGATCTCCTAAAATCGCCGAACCATTCGACAAACGGCCACCCTTAACCAGATGATTAAGATCATCCACAAGAATATAGGCCGTCGTTTGGTCAACTTGCTCCTCAAGCTTCTTCAAAATGTTCTCAAAAGACATCCCTTGGGTTGACCAATGCAAAACGTTTCTCACCATGGCTCCCATAGGAGCTGCTGTGATTTTTGTATCAGGAAAAGCAATCTTCAACTTGGCATGGTCCTCAATCAAAAACTGACTATTGGCCCAAAAACCAGAGATTCCTGAAGAAAGGAAAAGCCCAATGACATGGGTATAACCTTCCTCCTCCAACTCCATAAGCAAGTTATCCAAGTCAGCTAGATTAGGTTGCGACGTCTTGAGCAGTTCCTCAGAGTTTGCCATTTGCGCATAAAACTGATTGACATCCAAGTTTTTTCCTTCAACAAAAGGCTGCCCCTCAATGATGACCGGAATATCTAAAACATAAACATCAGCATGACCCTGAATTTCAGCAGGGAGATTAACCGATGAGTCCGTAATAACTGCAAGAGACATCTTAGAACTCCAAATTGATACCTGGACGATCCAAGGCAATTTCAGTTACTTCATAAGTCAAACGTTGAAGCGTATCCAAGAGCGGTGCAGCCAAGGCTTCTGCTTCTTCTTGTGAAAAGTCTTTTGGTTCATTGACGATACGGTTTTGAATGTGGTCCATTTGAGAAACAATCCCTGAGATAACAAATTCATCACGGACAATCATAAATTGCAAAACAGCTACAACAGACGTATTGTTAGCTTCTTCATCTTTATTGTGCAACTGGAAAGTTACCTCAACATTTGTTTTAGGAACACCATTCTCTTTTTCCCACTCATGGTTACGAACATCGTAGTGGTAACGGTTAACAAATACTTTTTCGCGAATTAATTCCATTAGTCATATTCTCCTTGATACAATTACTCTTTATTATAGCATAAATATGCTTTTTTATGGGAATATTATTGACAGAAAAATGAGTATTTAGACTGATTCTGACGGCATTACTGGGCACTAGCAAAGTAGGAGCTTTGATTTAGCCCTCAGACAACTAAAAAAGAGCTTCTTCATCAGAAGAGAGCTCTTTTCATATCAACTAACAGTCCCTAAGAGAACGTTTCTGCTGTCCCTTTTCATCAAAATTCTCAGGAGCTAGCCAATTCTCAAATCGCTCCTTAAGCGCAGGCCACTCACTATCAATAATCGAGAACCAGTCCGTATCACGGCTACGCCCCTTATAGATAGCATGGTTACGGAATCGTCCCTCATAGGTGAACCCTAAACGCATAGCTGCATTGGCAGAAGGACGGTTAAGACTATCACATTTCCACTCATAACGACGATAGTTAAGATCTTCAAAGACATATTTCATAAGCAGGTATTGAGCTTCTGTAGCTGCTCGAGTCTTTTGTAAAGCAGGTGCCAAAATCACTCGCCCCATCTCAACACTACGATTTTTTGGTGTAATAGCCATAAGTGAAAAGGTTCCCAGAACCTTACCTGAAGCCTTGTCCCTGATGGCAAAGAAATAAGGATTTTGGGATTGCTCATAATCCTCCAAACACTGACGTACAGCTTCTTCAGATTCAAATGAATCGGCATACATATAGGTCCAATCAGAAAGAATCTGATTAGTAAAGTAAAAGTCTAAAATGTCCTTATAATGCTCTGCAACCGTCAAATGTTCAACGCTACAATAACGACCTTCTAATAGAGCAACAT
>SKEH01000378.1_pt1 | contig 28280 bp, 26 predicted proteins | sample 4826571 | NCBI WGS metagenome assembly SKEH01 (sample SAMN11008814, study PRJNA524170) | human gut metagenome | biome: Human fecal sample; material: Feces; isolation source: fecal sample from pouch patient p29 | host: Homo sapiens | place: Israel: Tel-Aviv | collected 2016-09-14 | reverse complement strand
GTCTATAATATTCCTCAAATTTTAGCCAAGATAATGAATCCTAATCAAGAAATTGAGTTAATAAGAACCATAACAAAGGATAAGACTCATATAGAGAATGGTAAACGTCAAATTTTATTTGATGAGATTACAAAAGGATTAGAATTGCAAGGAGTAGGTGAATCTTGGTGGGAGAAATTTGACTTTGTAGTCGTAATTGATGATGTGACAACTACCGGAAGTTCTTTTAGAATGATTGATAAATATCTTATCAATAAAGGAGTTCCAAAAGAAAAAATTGTGAATTATTCTCTTTATAAACATCAAAAGGTTGAGAAATGGAATAGTATTGTTGAGAAATATAAGCACTTTGAAAATCCTAGATTAAATTCTCAAATAGACCTAATAATTTGGGATTTTGATGAGACAATTGTTGATTCAAGAAAAAGGAATGTAGAATTTGAAAGTACAATCAATGATAAGATGAAGCTTAAGAAAGGAAACAAATATTTCAAAAATGGGGAAACTTTTTATAGAGCCTCCCCAATATATTCTATTTATCCAGGTTTGGAAGAGATATTTGAGTTTCTTGCTAATGATGGAATGATTTATGAAATTATATCAAATAGATATTATTTAATGGAAAAGCTATTTTATCAAGAGAAATTAAGAAAGAAAATTTTTCCTAAGGACAAGGGTGATGGGTGCCAATATGTTAGTTATAAAACTAACGGTGAATATACTAACTATGAAAAATGTTGTTGGCTAGTTCCGACTTTTGAAACAAAAATTGATGATTATACAATCAAGTATTTGAAACCATCTCCTGAAACAATTAAAAATGGAGTGGAACTTACTCTAGATACGATAGAGCCTACACGAATTATTGGAATAGGAAATACCAAAAATGATATTATTGCTTATAAAGCAGCTGGTCTTGAAACAGTATTAGTTACATGGGGGATCCACTATAGATTTGGTCGGGACTATGGTGCAGATCATGTGTTTCACAATCCAAGACAATTGTTGGATTTTCTGAAAAAGAATACTTCAGGAATATACTCGTCAAAGGATTTTGACGATATTATTTCTTTAGTTGCAGAACCTCAAGTTAACTTCGATGATAACTAATTTTGAAAAAAGTAAAAAAATATGGTTGAGAATTATAGCTTAAGTACTAAAATTATTGCCCTTAGTAGGCTAAAAGGGATGGGAAGAAAAAGAATTGCTGATTTTCTAGAAGAAGTTTTTTCAAAAAAAGGAAGCTATGACTTCACTTTTGAGGATATTTATAGTAGTAAGATAAGTCAGTTAAAAAATTTAATTGAAAATGATTTGACTAATTCTAGTTGGGATTTTCAATGTAATAAAGCGAAAGAAATTATTGATAATAGTTTAGAAAAACAAATAGTTACGATTAATTTTAGTGATGTTGAGTATCCTAAAGAGCTAGCTGTTTTGCCCAAAAAACCATTAGTATTATTTGTTAAAGGGAATATAGAGTTACTCACAGATACTAAAAAAGTAGCAGTAATTGGAACTAGGCAACCAAGTCTTTTTGCCAAAAAGATGACTTCAAAGATTACAGAGCAGTTATCTAAATTAGATTACACAGTTGTCAGTGGTCTTGCTGTAGGGTGTGACTCCTTGGCTCATGAAATGGCGAGTATTACAAATGGTAAAACTATAGCTATTTTAGCTCATGGCTTAGATGTTCCAATTTATCCTAAAGTAAACCGTCCACTAGCTGATGACATTTTACGTAATGGTGGGACCTTGGTATCTGAATATCCTATTGGAACAACTTTAAGGCCTAGTTATTTGGTTGAACGTGATGAATGGCAAAGTGGTATGAGTTTAGGAACAATTACTATCGAATCGTCAAATAGTGGCGGAAGTAGACATGCAACCTATAAAACCTTAGAACAAGATAGAGCATTAGCCGTCCTTGATCATACTCTCTTTAAGAATGGCAAGGGGTGGCAAGTATATTTTTCAAATGATTCCGCTATTTCTTTAAATCAACAATTATTAGCAGAAAAAAAAGCTTTTCCTATTTATTCGTTAGATAGCATATTTGAGTTTGATAAAAAAATGCAATCAATAAAAGAAAAAGTAAATAAAAAATACAGTCAGATTACAACCAATAAAACTATTGTAAAAACCAATAAGCAAGGTAACATTATTCAGACTTCTCTTTTTTAGTTGTGGTTTTATTGGTTTATAATATAGATTTCGTTTTATATTTTATAAAAACATTGTGACTAGTAAATAATAATATTAAGTTCGTATAGATTTAACTTAGAACATTAATTGTTAATATTATAAAATAGAAAGGAACATGAGTACTTGTATTTTCTAAAACGGAATACAGTATTCAGATTTAATCAATTTTTATGATTCAACTCATCATCAACGCATTTGTTGAAAAAGAGAAGACAGGAGCAGTCGTCGAAGTCTTGTATGCTAGTAGCAATCACGAAAAGGTGAAAGCTAAGTATGACGAGCTAGTTACTCAATACCCCGAAAACTATTTAGCTATCTATGATGTCCCGTTAGATACGGATTTGAATACACTGGATCATTATCCATCTGTGTGGATTGGGAAAGAAGAGTTTTAAGAAGTGTATTGATGTTAAGGAGATAGAATGGGGAATTATAAATTTTATGCAGTAAAAAATGGTCATATCCCAGGGATTTATTCTAATTGGAGCGAAGCAGAGAAACAAATTAAGGGATTTCCTAATCAAAAATATAAAGGATTTGATGACGAAACAGATGCAATAAATTATCTTTATGGATTAGAAAATCGTTATTTTGGTTTGAAGAGAATTGGTTCGGGTGGCTTTGCAGAGGTATTTAGATTTCAAGAGAATAATAATGATGTGGCGATAAAAATTTTAAAAAAAGAATACTCAGAAGATCAAGGAATCGTTAGTCGATTTAAGAGAGAGTATGAAATCACTAATGCGTTATCAGATATAGATAATATAATAAATGTATTTGATTTTTCAGAACAAGAGCTCTCGTATAAGATGGAATACTTGGAGTTTACCCTGTTAAAATTTGTAAATCAATATGAACTTAAAGATGATGAAAAATTATCTATTATCCAACAAATACTTGAAGTTATGCAAAAAGTTCATGACAGAAAAATTTTACATAGAGATTTGTCTCCTAGTAATATATTTATAAATGACGGGAAAATCAAAATTGCGGATTTTGGATTAGGTAAGAACTTAAGCTCACATGATAGCCATGTGACACAATATACACATGGTTTTGGGCAGTATTATTATTGTTCGCCTGAACAAGCCACACAATTAAAAGATGCGACTAACTGTAGTGATATATTCTCAATCGGAAGAATTATTAATTTTATTATGACTAAAAATCCAAATAATGGTAATCATATTTTAAAAAGTGTAGTCGAGGTCGCAACGGCGACAGACCCAGGGAATAGATATTCTGATTGTAAAACAATGCTTAACAATGTAGTTGTGATTAGCAATTATATTGCTTCTGAAACTGAACAAGCTAATATTGATTTGAATTTGAGAAGTGGAAAGTTAGATGTATTAGTTGAAAATTATTTAAATAACGTAGATGGTTTAGAGTTATGTAAGAAGTTAGGGGATATAGAGTATCCTAGTTTTGATAAGCTATTATTGGCTTATATGTTAACCTCAGATTCTCGAGCGATTGAAATTATTGATAAAATATCGCATAATTTTCAAGAATATTGTGGTTGGAGTTTTGCAGCTAATGATACATTTGCATATTTTTCATATATAATAATAAAAAATAACTTTTCTCAAATTGTTAAAAATAAGGCGGTGTCCATATTGAATTATGTTGCTTGGGGTGTGAACAGATTTTATGCCCAAAAATTAGTGAATGAACTATTGAAGATTCCCTCAAATGTTAATGAGATTTTAATACATTCTAGATTAAAAGACAGAACATGGGATAGTTTTTAGAAATAACCCAATACATTTATCAAAAGAAAGGAAAATAAAAACATGATCGAACGTTACTCTCGCCCTGAAATGGCAAACATTTGGACTGAAGAAAATAAATACCGTGCTTGGCTTGAGGTGGAAATCTTGGCAGACGAAGCATGGGCTGAATTGGGAGAAATCCCTAAGGAAGATGTGGCTTTGATTCGTGAAAAAGCGGACTTTGACATCGACCGTATTTTGGAAATTGAGCAGCAAACTCGTCACGATGTGGTGGCTTTCACACGTGCGGTTTCTGAAACGCTTGGTGAAGAGCGCAAGTGGGTTCACTATGGTTTGACTTCTACTGACGTGGTGGATACTGCCTATGGTTACCTCTACAAACAAGCCAACGACATCATCCGCAAGGACCTTGAAAACTTCCTTAACATCATCGCTGATAAAGCCAAAGAACACAAGTTCACCATCATGATGGGTCGTACTCATGGTGTGCACGCTGAACCGACAACTTTTGGTCTTAAATTGGCAACTTGGTACAGCGAAATGAAACGCAACATCGAGCGTTTTGAGCACGCGGCTGCTGGTGTGGAAGCTGGTAAGATTTCTGGTGCGGTTGGTAACTTTGCCAACATCCCACCATTCGTTGAAAAATACGTCTGCGATAAATTGGGTATCCGTGCTCAAGAAATCTCTACACAGGTGCTTCCTCGTGACCTTCATGCTGAGTACTTTGCAGTTCTTGCGAGCATCGCAACTTCTATCGAGCGGATGGCAACTGAAATCCGTGGTCTTCAAAAATCTGAACAACGTGAAGTGGAAGAATTCTTTGCCAAAGGTCAAAAAGGATCTTCAGCAATGCCGCACAAACGGAACCCTATCGGTTCTGAAAACATGACCGGTCTTGCGCGTGTGATCCGTGGTCACATGGTCACAGCTTACGAAAATGTGTCACTCTGGCATGAGCGTGATATCTCTCACTCATCAGCTGAGCGTATCATTGCACCAGACACAACCATCTTGATTGACTACATGCTCAACCGTTTCGGAAACATCGTTAAGAACTTGACAGTCTTCCCAGAAAACATGATTCGCAACATGAACTCTACATTTGGTTTGATCTTCAGCCAACGTGCCATGTTGACTTTGATTGAAAAAGGGATGACACGTGAGCAAGCTTACGACCTTGTTCAACCGAAGACTGCCCAATCATGGGATAACCAAGTCGACTTCAAACCACTTCTTGAAGCAGATCCAGAAGTAACTTCACGTCTCACTCAAGAAGAAATCGACGAAATCTTCAACCCAACTTACTACACTAAACGGGTGGATGAAATCTTCGAACGCATCGGTTTGGGTGACTAATCGCAACGAAAAAGGGAATTTGAAAAATAGACGAAAGAGGCTGGGCAAAAACTGTCCAGCCTTTGATGTTTGATAAGACTAACTGCAAGACGCAGTGGTTGAGTGGGCTCTAATACGCTGATTTCATCAGCTTTTACAGCCCTACTCAACTGTGCGGAGGTGGGACGACGAAATCGAATTCTAACGAATTACCGATTTCTGTCCCACTCTCTTTTTAAACTTTTTATAGCTAAACTATCACTAATTATATATATTTTTAAAGAGGTCTTTAGAAATCGTTTTTAACATGCTATACTGGAGCTATAAAAAAGACCGAGATGTCTCAGTCTTTTTGGTTCTTAGTGATCGCGGTCACAGGAGATGAACTTGATCTTGTAGTAGTCACCGCGTTTATAGGTTTCCGTGTATTCAAGGATTTGGCCAGTCGCTTCTAGCTTGGTCGTCTTCACTTGTTTGACCGTTGGGAAATTTTCGTCGATCTTCAATACTTTAGCAACCTTGCTTGGTGTAGGAAAGACGATTTCGTTGACTTCTTCGAAGTGCTCATCATTCATATGAATATGGTAGTCTTCTTTGAAGCGATCATAGATAGAGCTGTAGTATTCCAAATTTGGATAGTTTGGATTGATGTATTGTTCAGGAATATAGGTTTGGTGGAAGATATAGGTATCATCCCCTGTCTGGCGAGTCCGTTCGATCTTATAGTAGAATTGCGTTGGGTTGAGGCCTAGTTTGTCTAGGATGCTCAAGGTATTTCCACGTTTAATAGAGAGAACTTTGACTTTGGCCTTTTGGATTGGGAAGGTTTCAACATCTGAAAATTCAACCAGTTTGTGTTTTCGAGCACGAGAAACAAAGGTTCCTTTTCCTTGCTGACGGACAATGTAGCCATCAGCAGCGAGGTCGTTCAAAGCACGGACAACGGTGATAGAGCTGACATCATAAATTTTAATGAGTTCAGCTTCAGTATAAAATTTATCTCCATTTTCAAATTTTCCGGAGATAATTTGCTGCTTCAATTCATCTTTGATGTGTTGGTACTTTGGAATTGCCATAGTGCTACCTCTCTTTAGATTTCTCTTATTTAACCCTATTTTAACATATTTTTTATAAAAGTGTTGACATTTTTAAAATAATTTATTATATTAATAAATGAAAAGGGTTACATATAAGAAAGGGGGGCGTTTATGGGAGTTTTTGAGATTCGCGATGCTTTCTATTTAAAAGATCAACCCTTCAAGATTTTATCCGGAGCGATCCATTATTTCCGAATTGACCCAGCAGACTGGTATCATTCCTTGTATAATCTAAAGGCTTTAGGTTTTAACACGGTTGAGACCTATGTCCCTTGGAATGCGCATGAACCCCGCAAAGGGGAGTTTGACTTTAGTGGTCGATTGGATCTAGAGCGTTTCATTCGAACAGCCCAGTCCCTAGGACTTTACATGATTGTAAGGCCGTCGCCCTTTATCTGTGCAGAGTGGGAATTTGGTGGATTACCAGCCTGGCTCTTAGAAGAAGACCTGCGAATCCGCTCATCAGACCCAGACTTTATCGAAGCGGTGGATCGATATTATGATCGCTTGCTTGGCTTGTTGACACCCTACCAAGTGGATCAGGGTGGTCCAATCCTCATGATGCAGGTGGAAAATGAGTACGGCTCTTATGGAGAGGATAAGGATTATCTTCGTGCCATTCGGGATTTGATGAAGGAAAAAGGCGTGACCTGTCCCCTCTTTACATCGGATGGTCCATGGCGAGCAACGTTAAGAACAGGAACCTTGATCGAAGAAGATCTCTTCGTGACGGGGAACTTCGGTTCCAAAGCAGCCTATAACTTTGGTCAGATGCAAGAATTCTTTGACGAATACGGCAAGAAATGGCCCTTGATGTGTATGGAATTCTGGGATGGCTGGTTTACCCGCTGGAAAGAACCTGTGATTCAAAGGGACCCAGAGGAGTTGGCAGAAGCTGTCCATGAGGTATTGGAGCTTGGTTCCATCAACCTCTATATGTTTCATGGCGGAACCAATTTCGGCTTCATGAATGGTTGCTCAGCTAGGGGGACGCTTGATTTACCACAGGTGACGTCCTATGACTATGGGGCTTTGCTCAATGAGCAGGGCAATCCGACGGAGAAGTATTATGCTATTCAAAAAATGATGGCGACCTATTATCCGGAATACCCACAGCAAGAACCGCTCATCAAAGAGTGTTTGCCAGAGCAGACTTTACATTTGGCAGCCAAGACTAGTCTTTTTGGGAATCTGGACAATTTGGCTCAAGTCAAAACCAGTCTCTATCCGGAAAAGATGGAAGGGTTAGGGCAAACCACAGGTTATCTGCTATATGAGACAGACCTTGAGTTGGATGCGGAAAAAGAAAAACTGCGCATCATTGATGGTCGGGATCGGGTACAGATTTACCTGGATGATCAACATGTAGCAACACAATACCAAACAGAGATCGGTGAAGATCTTTTTATCCAAGGAAAAAAGAAAGCGGTTACGAATTTAAAAATCTTGCTTGAGAATATGGGACGTGTCAACTACGGGCACAAGCTCTTGGCTGATAGCCAGCACAAGGGCATTCGCACAGGTGTCTGTGTGGATTTGCATTTCCACCTTCATTGGAAACAGTACCCACTGGATTTACAAGATCTCAGTCAGCTCGATTTTTCAAAGGAATGGCAGGCAGGTGTTCCAGCATTTTACCGATATGATTTTCAGCTGGATCACACCCTTGACACTTATCTGGATATGACAGGATTTGGGAAAGGGGTCGTCTTTGTCAACGGCCATAACCTTGGCCGCTTCTGGGAAGTCGGACCGACCACTTCACTTTACGTGCCTCATGGTTTCCTCAAAGAAGGAGCCAATAGCCTGATCGTCTTTGAGACAGAAGGGCGGTACCAAGAGACACTTGAACTTGTTCAACAACCTACATTCAAAGAAGTAAAGGGGGAAAACTTATGACTATTGTAGGATGCCGTATCGATGGACGTTTGATCCACGGGCAGGTAGCCAATCTTTGGACTACCAAACTAAATGTTTCACGTATCATGGTGATCGATGATGAAGTCGCTCAAAATGATATTGAAAAAAGTGGCTTGAAACTAGCGACACCACCTGGTGTTAAGCTCAGTATCTTGCCAGTCGCAAAGGCTGCGGAAAATATCTTGGCTGGAAAATATGATAGCCAACGACTTTTTATCGTAGCTCGCAAACCTGATCGTTTCCTTCGTTTGATCGAAGCAGGCGTTCAGCTTGAAACGCTGAATGTCGGCAATATGTCTCAATCCGATGAGACACGCGCGATTACCCGCTCGATCAATGTGGTGGACGCGGATGTGGAAGATTTCAACAAGATCCACGAAAAAGGTGTAAAGATTACGTCTCAGATGGTGCCAAACGACACTGCAGAAGACTTTATGAAGTTATTAAAGTAAAAGAAAATTTTTAGGAGGAAATTGTCATGATACAATGGTGGCAAATTTTACTACTTACTTTGTACTCAGCTTATCAAATCTGTGATGAGTTGACGATTGTTTCATCAGCAGGATCACCAGTCTTTGCTGGTTTCATTACAGGACTTGTCATGGGAGATTTAAAGACAGGTCTATTTATCGGAGCTTCTCTCCAATTGACAGTGCTCGGTGTTGGTACTTTCGGTGGAGCTTCTCGTATTGACGCAACATCTGGTGCCGTTCTTGCAACTGCCTTTTCAGTAGCAAAAGGGATTGATCCAGAGATTGCTATTGCTACAATCGCTGTGCCGGTAGCAACTTTGTTGACCTACTTTGATATTCTTGGTCGTATGACTACAACTTACTTCGCTCACCGTGTAGATGCTGCGATCGAACGTTACGACTATAAAGGAATTGAACGCAACTACCTTCTTGGTGCTGTTCCTTGGGCTCTTTCTCGTGCCCTTCCAGTCTTCTTGGCTCTTGCCTTTGGTGGTTCTTTCGTAGAAACTGTTGTTACAGGTCTTGCTAATGTACAATGGTTGGCAAACGGTCTGAAACTTGCAGGTCAAATGCTTCCAGGTCTTGGATTTGCGATCTTGCTTCGTTACCTTCCTGTTCGTCGTAACCTTCACTATTTAGCACTTGGCTTTGGCTTAACAGCAATGTTGACAGTGCTTTATAGCAATGTTCAAAGCCTTGGTGCTGCAGTGTCTAGCATTGTTGGTTCTGATTTGTTCGCTAAACTTCCAAAAGAACAAGCTATTACTTTTGTTAACAACTTCAAGAGTGTATCTATGATTGGTATTGCCATCATCGGTATCTTCCTTGCAGTACAACACTTCAAAAACAGCCAACGTACAGTTGTAGCTGCTCCAGCAAGCAATGTAGAAAGCGGGGAAATTGAAGATGACGAATTCTAATTACAAACTAACAAAAGAAGATTTTAAACAAATTAACAAACGTAGCCTCTTCACCTTCCAATTGGGTTGGAACTACGAACGGATGCAGGCTTCTGGTTACCTTTACATGCTTCTTCCACAATTGCGTAAAATGTATGGTGATGGCACTCCAGAATTGAAAGAAATGATGAAATTGCATACGCAATTCTTCAATACTTCACCATTCTTCCACACTATTATCACTGGTTTTGACCTTGCTTTGGAAGAAAAAGATGGTGTCAAATCAAAAGATGCGGTGAACGGGATCAAGACAGGTCTCATGGGACCATTCGCTCCTCTTGGGGACTCAATCTTTGGATCATTGGTACCAGCTATTATGGGTTCAATCGCAGCAACTTTGGCTATTGCAGGAAACCCAGCCGGTATCTTCTTGTGGATCGCTGTGGCAGTTGCTTATGACATTTTCCGTTGGAAACAGTTGGAATTTGCCTATAAAGAAGGGGTTAACCTCATCAACAATATGCAAAGTACCTTGACAGCTTTGATCGACGCAGCTGCCGTTCTGGGTATCTTCATGGTTGGTGCCTTGATTGCCAGCATGATTGGTGTTGAAGTTTCTTGGACTCCACACATTGGGGACAAAGCGATTGAAATTCAAGATATGCTCAACCTTATCTTCCCACGTTTGGTACCAGCAATCATCACAGGTGTAATCTACTGGTTGCTTGGACGTAAGGGTATGAACTCTACAAAAGCTATCTTGCTCATCATCCTTGCAGCAATCGCATTCTCAGCATTTGGCCACTTCTTCTTTGGAATGGCATAATGGAGTAAGGTATGGCAAAAGAGTTAGTATTGGTCAGCCATGGTCGCTTTTGTGAAGAGCTCAAAGCGAGCACAGAGATGATTATGGGACCACAAGAATCCATCCATACGGTTGCACTCTTACCAGAAGAAGGACCAGAAGACTTTACTGCTAAATTTGAAGCAACAGTCCAAGGTCTAGAAGACTATATTGTATTTGCCGATCTCTTAGGAGGAACTCCTTGCAACACCGTGAGCCGCTTGATCCTTGAAGGACGTGCGATTGACTTATACGCAGGGATGAATCTTCCGATGGTCATCGAATTCATCAATAGCAGCCTGACTGGTAATGAAGGGGACTACACTGAACGTGCAAAAGAAAGTATTGTCAAGGTCAATGACCTCTTGTCAAACCTTGATGATGATGAAGATGAGTAGGTTGGTATGGGAGTCTGGGAGCATCATCTCAGGCTCCTTTCCCATTTATCAATGTTAGATTGTAGAAAGGAACAACAGGTTCTATGTTAGACTATACAAAAGAAGACTTGCAGGAGCTAGGAGCAGAGATCACAACACGTGAGATTTACCAACAACCAAGTATTTGGAAAGAAACGGCTCGCTTGTACCAAGAAAGAAAAGCGGAAATCAAAGCTTTCTTAGAAAAAATTGGGCAAGAGCATGCCTATATCAAGGTCATCTTGACAGGGGCTGGGACCTCAGCCTATGTGGGAGATACCTTGGTTCCTTACTTGCAGGAAGTGCACGATGAACGCCACTGGAATTTCCAATCCATTGCGACGACGGATATCGTAGCTCATCCTCAAACCTATTTGAAAAAAGAGGTTCCGACGGTTTTAGTATCCTTTGCCCGGAGTGGCAATTCGCCAGAAAGTGTCGCAACCGTTCAGTTGGCTCAAGACTTGGTCGATGAGCTCTATCAGATCACCATTACCTGTGCCGAAGAAGGGAAACTGGCCCAGCAAGCCCACGGGGATGAGCGCAATCTCTTGCTTCTCCAACCTAAAGAAACCAATGATGCTGGCTTTGCGATGACCTCTAGCTTCACCTCTATGCTCTTGACAGCTCTCTTAGTCTTTGATCCAAGTGAGGAAGAGATCAAGGAAAAACGAGTAGCAGAACTGGTTGATCTGTCTGAGCAAATCTTGGAGAAGGACCGTGCGGTCAAAGAAGTGGTTGATCTAGACTTTGAGCGCGTGATCTATCTGGGAGCAGGACCTTTCTTTGGCCTAGCCCATGAAGCCCAGCTCAAGATTTTGGAATTAACAGCAGGCAAAATCGCAACCATGTATGAGAGTCCTGTCGGTTTCCGTCACGGTCCGAAATCCCTCATCAATGACCAGACCCTCGTCTTGGTCTTTGGCTCCATTGATCCTTATACGCGCCAATACGATTTGGATTTGGTTGGAGAAGTGGCTGGGGATCAGATTGCCCGTCAGGTCGTTCTCTTGTCCGATCAAGCTGCAGGCATTGAGCATGTACGAGAAGTGTTGGTGGAAGCATCAGCAGACTCTCTAGATATCTACCGTGCCTTCCCATACATTATCTACGGTCAGTTGATTTCTCTCTTGACCTCACTCAAGGTGCAAAATCGCCCAGACACACCTTCACCGACTGGTACCGTCAATCGGGTTGTACAAGGGGTGATCATTCATCCATTTGATAAAGAATAGCCATTAATTTTCTATAAAAAGTGGAGTGTTTCATCTTGTGAAACTGATATAATGGAGAAAAACAGTGAGAGGAGAAGATTTGTGAAACAGTATCAAGAAAGCGTGTTTGGGGAATGGCAGAATCAGGAAGTTCGTGCTTATCGCTTCGAAAATGACAAAGGCTACCAATTGTCTGTCATGACTTATGGTGCGACGATTTTAGAATATGTGACACCTGATAAAGAAGACCGGTTTGCTAATATTATCCTAGGCTTTGATCGCTTTGAGGACTATGTAGGCAACAGCCCTAAATATGGGGCTAGTATTGGTCCAGTGGCGGGCCGGATTGCGGGGGCCAGTTTTGAACTCAATGGAGAGACCTATCACTTAGAAGCTAATAACGGTGCCAACTGCAACCACAGTGGATCGACTGGTTGGGACAGCGCTTTGTTTAGCGTGGAGTCGGTAACGGATCAGGAAATCACTCTGTACACAGAGCGTGCAGATGGTACCGGTGGTTTCCCTGGAAATCTCAAGATCTGGGTAATCTATGGTTTGACGGAAGATGGTGAACTCGAGATTGCTTATCGGGTAGAAACGGATCAGGACACCCTAGTCAATCCGACCAACCACAGCTATTTCAACCTATCTGGGAACTTCACCCAACCGATCAATGACCATGTCTTTCAGATCAACCATCAAGGGCTTTACCCTATCCATCCAGACGGTGTTCCTCTTCAGACCGTGGATAGAGAAAGTCCGGTTGTTCAGCATCTCTACCAAGCTATGCTCTTGGAGGATCTTTTTAAGGACTCTGATCCGCAAATCCGTTTGGTAGAAGGATTAGACCATCCATTCGCTCTTCCAGAAGGGCATGATAATGCTGGTTTTCTTTACCATCAGCCATCTGGACGTTTCTTGACCTTCAGGTCAGAAGCCCCAGCCTTGGTGGTGTACTCAGCCAATTTCGTAGACGAGACCGTTCATCTGCAAGGCCAACCAATGGTTCAGCACAATGGCTTGGCTCTAGAATTCCAAACAGTGCCAGATGCCATTCACAGTGATCAGGCTGAAAAGGTCATCTTGAGAGCAGGTCAAGTCTTCACCAGCAAGACTAGCTACCATGCCATCGCTAAGAAATAAGGAGGAAAGGGGTGACCCAAACAAGGATGTGAAATCCTTGCTTGGGACATCCTCTTTTTCTCGAAAAAAATTTTTTTAGAAAAACTATAAGGAAAGTTTAAGCTTCCTATCGTATACTAATACCATCATCAAAGACCTCCTAACTTTGAATGATAAAACTCCTAAAACTTTTTCATAATAATCTCCCTATAAGAGCCACCAAAACCGGTGGCTTTTTTCTATGTACCTTAGTGAGTCAAGTCCAATAGGGACGTAGACGAGCTTAGGTACATTGACGCAGTCCGAACGCAAGTGAGAACTACGATCTTTAAAAAATTAATGAGGTGAACTCAGAGAGTTCAACCGAACTTAGAGATATTGATGCAGTTTGAGCGGAGCGAAAATTACGTTCCTTCCTAACCGAACCAAAGGTACCGAAGTATTTTAATAGAGCGTAAGCTCTTTATTTTTTTGCACACAAAAAAGCTCCTTGAGAATTCTCAAAGGGCAGTGAAATGACTACTTGCTCGTTGCATCAGACACTTTTTTGAATTTTGCTGAAATAACCGTATTTAGATTATTATGTCCATCGCGTTGCTCAATCGTCAACGTTAAAATATCTCCATCAATAGAGTATTTATACGTAGTTTCTTTAGCGACAGGTCCAATGGACATGGTTGCAAGTTGCACAATATTGATAGCTTCTGGGAAGATAATCGTTTGGTTTGCTGTATCTAATTTACCGTTCTTCAATACAGAATGAATTTTAGCATTACCTCTATCAAATTCATAATTTGTATTGGGCAAGTCTTTAGCGCCATCCTGTAGATTGACTGATAATTTGGTAAATTGATTTTTAATATATTCGTCTTTCGTTTGAGTCACTTTAGACGCATCTTTTTGTTTTAAGTAATCGTAGAACCTTCCAAAACCATCTGCTAGAGATACAGTATAGTCGAATTCAACAGATGTACCTGTAATGTTCAACGTTGGTTTTAAATCTTTCCATGCCTCAGGATAGATCAACTTGATAGCCGAATCATCATTGTCAAAATCTTTAAAGGCTAAGCTACGTTCAAGAGCTGGTCGGAAGTCGATGGCTTGCCATTTTCCTTCAATTGGAACAGGGTCTTTTTGAGTAGTGCTTCCTTTACGTTTGAAGTGTAGTTCATAGTGAACTGGAAGATTATTTTTCTTCGCTTTTCCGTCAATCGTGACATAAAGCATGTCGTCTTTTAATTTGTAGTGATATGTGTTTGGCGAAACGCGATTTTCACCGAATGAGAAGAAGAATGAGTTTGCTACTGAAAGTCCTTCATCAAAGGTCATTGTTTTGGCACCTTGATCAATAGAACCCGTTGCTTCGTAGCTAAACACGCCAGTATCTTTATTCATGCTGACTTTGTATTTCTTAAAGTCGCCTGCAAATCCTTCATGAGAGTCATACATGATTTTTTTGAATTCTTCTTCAGTCTTGCCTCTAGCTTCTGTTGTGACAGTGTAGAAAGCTTTAATAAAGTTATCAATGTTATAGTCGTATTTAATCGTTGCCGTATTGTTTTCAATCTTCATGTCCATTTTGAAGTCTTTAACAGATTCAAGCAAGTGTGCAAAGTGGATTCCATGGAGGGTATAGGCACCGATGGATTCCGTTAAAGCATCGAGAGTATCGACTAATTCCCATTCGCCAGCAATCGTTTCGACTTTTGCTGTTTCTGTTTTAGCAGCATTTTTAGAGCCACTTTGTTTTTGAGAACAAGAAGCTAGTAGGAAGACTGAGAGCAGAGCAACGAATGCTAAAAATAATTTTTTATAACGTCTAATCATCGCTAGACCTCCTTAAAATAGATGATTGTATTACGCTTATATTATACGTGCAACACAATTGTTTTGCAAGGGCTTTCAAACGAATCACAATTTTGTTTTGTAACTTGACCGATTATTCAACATAAGAAACGGAAAAATTTTATGTAGCAGAGTACCCAATAGATGAGATTCTCAAGGTTTCCTAAATTATTTTTTGCACACAAAAGAGGCTGGGACAAAAGTCCTAGCCTCTCAATTATTTTTGGATTGTCGAGCAAGACGCAGTGGTTGAGTGGGCTCTACCACGCTGATTTCATCAGCTTTTACAGCCCTACTCAACTGTGCGGAGGTGGGACGACGAAATCGAATTCTAACGAATTACCGATTTCTGTCCCACTCTCAGTGAGTTATTTAATTAGTTTTAGGATCTGAAACTTTCTTGAATTTCATTGGATAAACAAGATGAGCACCAGTTTCATCGTACGTTTTCTCAGCATAAATTGTAAGGATGTCACCATTCAATTCGTAGTGATAAGTAATTGGTACGTCTGTAGAATTAATATAAAGAGGTAGAACTCCAAAGATGTTTGGCACTTCAGGGAATACGATCGTTTTTGCATTCTCGTTTAAAACCCCATCATTTAACGTTGCAGTTAACACTTTTGTATCGTTATCAAACGTTCCAGTTTGATGTTTAAAACTTCCAAATTTCTTTTCTCTTACGCCTAGAAGGATGGCAGTAGCTTCTTCTTTTGTAGGATATTTATCTTTATTCTGTTCAGCATAAAAATCAATATACTTATTCATATCTGCACTATAAGAATAAGTTACATCTGTTCCTGTAATTTTTAGAGTCGGAACGATATCTTGGAAGGCTTCAGTAACCTTTAATCGACTATTAGCATCATCATAATAAATTAAGAAAGTACGTTCTACTGTATCTCTAAAATCTACAGCTTTCCAGTCTCCTTCTAGTGAGACTGGGGTAGGTGCAACTGTTGTAGTCTCAGCGGTTGTTTGCTGTTTCTGTTGCTGTTGTTTCTGTTGCCCACATCCTGATACAAATAGAAGAGCAAGAAGGGAAAACATCCATAGGGAACTTTTTTTCATATTGTTCATGATTGATCACTCCTTCTAATGATTGTCTCCTACGTAATTGAAACGAAGACGTATTACTCTAAAATGACTTTGTTCATCTTTACCTTCAGCATAAAGTGTTATTTGGTTACCTTCAACGGTGTAAGTATAAGTAATTGGTACAAGCGAGTTATACGTGGTTCCCATAACAATTCTACTTAAAAATGTAGGTGTTTCAGGGAACGTAATAGTATGTTTCTGCGTATCGATTTCTCCAGTTAGAGAGTAATCATAGGCATAATTAGGTTCGTCAAGAGTAATCTTTGTATGTTTCAAATTTGGAATGTAGTTCTTAAATTCAGCAGTTTTATTTTTTAAATACGATTCATAATTCGCTTTGTTCTCTCCTGTTGCAAATGCTTGATCCTCATACAGTTCTCTGTAATCAAAATGGTACTTCAATTCAACGGTTTTATCTTTAATAGTCATCGTCATCTTAACCTTATCGAAGTCATCAAGCATTAGTACGGCGGCTAGTTTTTTGATATTAGAAGCTAGGAATACTTTCTGAATGGTCATTTGTTGGTCAGTCCATTTCCAAGTTCCTTGTTGATCCTTTGTAAGATCTTGTGGTGCTTTTATTGTTTGAGGAGATTTATCTGTTTGAGAAGACTGCGATGGAGAAGACTGACATCCCGCAATAAGGAGCACTGCAAAGAATGCCAAGAAACCGAAAAGGATCTTCTTTGTTTTAGTAAACATAAATTTACCTCCTAAACGTTGTTGCTTTAATTTTATCATTAAAGGAAATAATTATAAAGTGAAATGGTGAGCGATAGATGAAGAAGGGACTGTATAATAAAAAGAAAGGTTGGCGATGAGGGCAACCGTTCAACTTATTCTAACGAACGCTAGTGAGAACCAGGATCTTTAAAAAACACATTCTATTTATGGTACCGAAGGTATCATTTTTTGCTATAATAGACTGTATGAGTAGAATTTTAGACAATGAAATCATGGGCGATGAAGAGGCCGTTGAACGGACGTTGCGCCCGCAATATTTACATGAATATATTGGTCAAGATAAGGTCAAGGACCAGCTGAAAATCTTTATTGAGGCGGCTAAGCTTCGGGATGAAGCGCTGGATCATGTCCTTCTTTTTGGCCCTCCGGGACTGGGGAAAACCACCATGGCCTTTGTCATTGCCAATGAACTGGGTGTCAATCTCAAGCAGACTTCTGGTCCTGTCATTGAAAAGGCTGGTGACTTGGTAGCCATCCTCAATGATCTAGAGCCGGGCGATGTCCTCTTTATCGATGAGATCCACCGTCTGCCTATGTCAGTCGAAGAAGTGCTTTACAGCGCCATGGAAGATTTTTACATCGACATCATGATTGGCGCTGGGGAGAGCAGCCGGAGTGTCCATCTGGACCTTCCTCCTTTCACTTTGATTGGGGCCACGACGCGAGCTGGTATGCTGTCCAATCCCTTGCGTGCTCGCTTTGGAATTACGGGGCACATGGAATACTATGAGCAAGATGATTTGACAGAGATTGTCGAGCGGACCGCCGAAATCTTTGAGATGGAAATTACCCACGAAGCTGCCGAAGAGCTTTCTCTTCGTAGTCGGGGGACCCCTCGGATTGCCAACCGCTTGCTGAAACGAGTGCGCGATTTTGCTCAGATCGTGGGCGATGGCTTGATTGATGATACCATTACCGACAAGGCCCTCTCTATGCTGGATGTGGACCATGAAGGACTGGACTATGTCGATCAAAAGATCCTGCGGACCATGATTGAGATGTACGGCGGTGGCCCGGTCGGGCTTGGGACTCTATCGGTCAATATTGCTGAAGAGCGAGAGACTGTAGAAGATATGTATGAGCCTTACTTGATTCAGAAAGGCTTTATCATGCGGACCCGGACAGGGCGCGTGGCGACTCGCAAGGCTTACGAACACCTGGGTTATCCCTACAATGGAGACTAGAAGAAGATGCTGACGGAAGAAGCGATAGTAAAGCAAATCCAAGCGGATCCGGAGATGATGACTGTCTTGGCTATCATTCGAGATCTCAACTTGGCAGATGCCTGGTTAGCGGCGGGTGCGGTGCGAAATTTCATCTGGAACCAGCTCTCTGGCAGACCAGGGGTTGACGCGACGACGGATCTGGATCTAGTCTTTTATGATCCTGCGATCAGCTATGAGGAGACTCTCCAGATCGAGCAAGAATTAAAGAGGACCTATCCCCAGTACGCTTGGGAAGTGAAAAATCAAGTTTACATGCACCAGCATAGTCCGGGGACAGCTCCCTACACTAGTTCTTGCGATGCGGTTTCCAAATACCCCGAGCAGTGTACGGCCCTTGCGGTTCGCTTAAGGAAAGATGGTCAGTTGGAGCTCTTTCTCCCCTATGGGACAAGGGATATCGAAGACTTTATCGTTGAGCCGACTCCACATTTTTTAGCCAGCCCAGAGCGTTTGGCGGTTTATACGGAGCGGATGAAAAAGAAGAATTGGCAGACCAAATGGCCTCAATTGGAGATTCGTTTTCCAAAATAGAAAAAAAATCAGATTTGAAAAGGGAATCTGATTTTTCTTTAAAATGATAGAGCCCCTTTGTCATCTTTCTGTCACATTTTTGTTATAATAGTAATAGTATGCTGGTTTTCCATAGTGGAAAGTGAAGAGATCAGCTAGGTTGGGTAGTCCGAACAAGGAGTTAGGTGGAATCATGAAAAAAATCGTCTTTGTCTGCTTAGGAAATATTTGTCGGAGCCCTATGGCGGAGTTTGTCATGAAGGACTTGACGGATCAGTATGAGATTGAAAGTCGGGCAACCTCTAGCTGGGAACATGGGAATCCCATCCACCGGGGAACCCAGAAAATCTTTCAACAACACCAGGTCCCGTATGATCCAGCCAAGACTTCTTTACAGATCAAAGAAGAGGATTTTTACAACTTTGATTTGATCCTAGGGATGGACGAAAATAATGTAGCGGATTTGAAGCAAATGGCTCCTGCAGGGACAGAGCACAAGATTCAGCTCTTTGCTGCTGAAAGTGTACCAGATCCATGGTATACTGGTGATTTTGAGGAGACCTATCGCAGGGTCCTGACTGGCTGTAAGGTTTGGTTAGATCAGCTAGCCACCTCCTAAGAGTTTGAGATGTGAGAGAATACAGAATATGAAAGAATTTTATGAGACCTATAAGGTCTATCTGACACGAAAAAATTTAGAAATAGTAGCATTGGTAGTGATTGTCTTATCTGCTTTGATGGTTTTCTTTTCGGCCATTCCAGGTCAGGGCGTCTTGACCTTGGATAAGGGGGCGATCCGTTACGACGGAAGTTTGGTCCGTGGCAAGATGAATGGCAAGGGAACCGTCACCTTTAAAAACGGGGATACCTATACAGGCAACCTCGTCAATGGCTCATTTAGTGGCTATGGTAAGTTTAAGTCCAAGGATGGCTGGACCTATGAGGGACAGTTTGTTAATGGTCAGCCGGAGGGCAAAGGCACCTTAACCACAGAAGCCAACGTCGTATACAAAGGAACATTCAAGCAGGGGATTTATCAAAATGCGCATTAAATGGTTTTCACTCGTCCGTGTTACAGGACTCTTATTGGTATTGCTTTACCATTTCTTCCAAAAAGCCTTTCCTGGAGGCTTCATTGGGGTAGATATTTTCTTCACCTTCTCAGGATTTTTGATTACAGCCCTCTTGATCGATGAATTTGCGCGCAAGCAAGGAATCGACTACCTGGCATTCTTGAAACGGCGCTTTTACCGGATCGTACCGCCTCTTGTCTTTATGGTCTTGGTCGTGATGCCCTTTACCTTTATGGTGCAACGGGACTACGTGGCTGGTATTGGGACACAGATTGCAGCGGTCTTTGGTTTTGTGACCAATTTCTTTGAGATGGCAACTGGTGGTAGTTACGAAAGCAACTTCATTCCGCATCTCTTTCTTCATACCTGGAGTTTGGCCCTAGAAGTGCATTACTATGTACTATGGGCGCTTCTGGCATGGTTTTTGGCTAAGCGGGCTAAGACGGTAGGAAAGTACCGAGGTATGCTCTTCTTAGCATCCAGCGGGCTCTTTCTCTTTACCTTCTTGTCCATGTTCATCCGCGCCTTTCTGACAGCTAACTTCTCCACTATCTATTTCTCTAGTTTCACTCACATCTTCCCCTTCTTTGCGGGATCGTGCCTAGCAACGGTAACAGGGATTGCTAATGTCAGCCCGAACTTTACAAAGCTGGTGCAGTCTTGGAGTATGAAAAAGACTTTGTCGGTCTTGGGTGGAAGCTTTGCCTTCTTGTTTGTGCTCAGTCTTTTCTTGCCATTTGATAGCTTGTGGACCTATCTGTTTGGCTTTTTAGCAGCGACAATCGCAGCTTGTGCCATGATTCTGTCGGCCCGCATTCTCCATGAAAAGACGCCAGATAAAAAAGAACCAGCCATCCTCAATTTCTTGGCAGATACTAGTTATGGTGTCTACCTTTTCCACTGGCCTTTCTTTATCATCTTTTCTCAACACTTGGGAAATATGATGGCAGCCCTTGTGACGACGATTGTTTCCTTGATTCTAACGGCTCTGTCCTTCTATATTTTGGAGCCAACCATTGCAGGCAAGGAACCTCGTGTCTTCGGTATGAAGATGGATCTCAGTTTTTTGACCAAGCCGATCTTTTACCTCATGATTCCACTGGCTCTCTTGATGGTCGGAATCTCTGCCTTTGCACCAACCGTCGGAGCTTTTGATGAGAGTTTGGTTGTGAGTGGGCTCAATCAAGCAGATAGCAAAATGCAGGTTACGCGGACACAGGTGGACAATGCGACTGCAACAGACTATAACGTCTCAAATGGTGTGACCATGATCGGTGACTCCGTTAACTTGCGGGCGCAGGACTACCTGACTAAAGCGATCCCTGGCATCCAGATCGATGCGGTGGTGAGCCGTCAGCTGGAAAATGGAATGAAGGTCTTTGAGACCGATATCTCCAATAAAGTTCTCCTAAAAAATGTGGTCATTGCCCTAGGAACCAATACTGTAAGCAACTACAAAGAGTTGCTGGATCAGTATGTTGAAAAACTTCCAAAAGGCCGTCGCTTGATCCTTGTGACACCATATGATGGTCGATATGCCAACGATCAGTCCAGTGAATCAGTTCAAACTCGTCTTTATGAGTTGGAACTCGCCAAGAAATACGACTTTATCACCATTGCGGACTGGTACCAAGTAGCAATTGAAAATCCAAATATTTGGGTGGGAACAGACTCCGTTCACTTCAATATGGAAACCAATGGTGGAGAACTTTATGCTCAAACAGTCAAAGAAGCTCTTGACAAGGCTGAAAAAGGTCCAGTCAAGAAGTAAAAATGCTTCTCTGAAACTGAAACAAAACAAATCCTAACAAAATAAAACAAAAAGCAACTTTTTACTTGTAAAAAGCTGCTTTTTTTAGTAAGATTAAGAAAACGCTTACATAAATCAATTGAAAACATCACTTTGTGAAGAAAAAATTTTTTAAATTATTTTTTCACAATTTTGCTAAAGAATTGCTTTTACAGCAATCAAATTGATAAAACTTTCACAAATTTCAAAAAAATCTTTGTGAAAGTTGCTTGGAAGTGTTTACAAAAAACTCAAAATAGAGTACAATTATATTGTGAAATAATTAACAAATCGAAATTTCTTACACTATTCTTGAAAATTTCCGAAAACATGAAAAAGTTCTAGAAAAGGATAAGGGTTTCAAACATTGGAGGAAAGCATCAAATGGCTGATAAAAAAACTCTCTCACCTGAAGAAAAGAAACTCGCTGCTGAAAAACACGTAGACGAGTTGGTGCAAAAAGCGCTGGTGGCGCTTGAAGAAATGCGCAAATTGAACCAGGAGCAAGTGGACTACATTGTGGCGAAAGCATCTGTAGCGGCTCTTGACGCTCACGGTGAGCTCGCTCTTCATGCTTATGAAGAAACTGGTCGTGGAGTCTTTGAAGACAAGGCGACGAAGAACTTGTTCGCTTGTGAACACGTAGTAAATAACATGCGTCACACCAAGACAGTTGGGGTCATTTCAGAAGATGACGTCACTGGTTTGACCCTTATTGCTGAGCCAGTTGGTGTTGTCTGCGGGATCACACCTACAACCAACCCTACTTCAACAGCAATCTTTAAAGCATTGATTTCCTTGAAGACACGGAACCCTATCGTCTTTGCATTCCACCCATCTGCTCAAGAATCATCTGCTCATGCGGCACGAATCGTCCGTGATGCAGCAATTGCAGCTGGAGCACCTGAGAACTGTGTGCAATGGATTACCCAACCTTCTATGGAAGCAACCAGTGCCCTTATGAACCATGAAGGAGTTGCGACTATCCTTGCGACCGGTGGTAACGCCATGGTAAAAGCTGCTTATTCTTGTGGAAAACCAGCTCTTGGGGTTGGTGCCGGAAACGTTCCTGCCTATGTTGAAAAATCAGCCAACATCCGCCAAGCAGCACACGATATCGTCATGTCTAAATCATTTGACAACGGTATGGTCTGTGCGTCTGAACAAGCGGTCATCATCGATAAAGAAATCTACGATGAGTTTGTTGAAGAATTCAAATCTTACCACACTTACTTTGTTAACAAAAAAGAAAAAGCCCTTCTTGAAGAGTTCTGCTTCGGCGTAAAAGCCAACAGCAAGAACTGTGCAGGTGCGAAATTGAATGCGGACATCGTTGGGAAACCAGCAGCATGGATCGCAGAACAAGCTGGCTTCTCAGTTCCAGAAGGAACCAATATCCTTGCGGCAGAATGTAAAGAAGTTGGTGAAAAAGAACCGTTGACTCGTGAAAAATTGTCACCAGTCATCGCTGTATTGAAATCTGAAAGCCGTGAAGACGGAATTAACAAAGCTCGCCAAATGGTTGAATTCAACGGTCTTGGTCACTCAGCTGCCATCCATACAGCTGACGAAGAATTGACCAAAGAATTTGGTAAAGCAGTTAAAGCCATTCGTGTGATCTGCAACTCTCCTTCGACTTTCGGTGGTATCGGGGATGTTTACAATGCCTTCTTGCCATCATTGACACTTGGATGTGGTTCTTACGGACGCAACTCTGTTGGGGACAACGTTAGTGCCATCAACCTCTTGAATATCAAAAAAGTCGGACGCCGGAGAAATAACATGCAATGGATGAAACTTCCTTCAAAAACATACTTTGAACGTGATTCAATTGAATACCTACAAAAATGTCGTGACGTTGAACGTGTCATGATCGTTACAGACCACGCTATGGTAGAGCTTGGTTTCCTTGATCGTATCATCGAACAGCTTGACCTTCGTCGCAACAAGGTGGTTTACCAAATCTTTGCAGACGTAGAACCAGATCCAGATATCACAACTGTTGAACGTGGTACAGAGATCATGCGTGCCTTCAAACCAGATACCATCATTGCTCTCGGTGGTGGGTCACCAATGGATGCGGCCAAAGTTATGTGGCTCTTCTACGAACAACCAGAAGTGGACTTCCGTGACTTGGTACAAAAATTCATGGATATCCGTAAACGTGCCTTTAAGTTCCCATTGCTTGGTAAGAAGACTAAATTTATTGCGATCCCAACAACATCTGGTACAGGATCTGAAGTAACTCCATTTGCCGTTATCTCTGATAAAGCCAACAACCGTAAATACCCAATCGCAGACTACTCATTGACTCCAACAGTTGCCATCGTAGACCCTGCCTTGGTATTGACAGTTCCTGGATCTGTTGCAGCAGACACTGGTATGGACGTCTTGACGCACGCGACAGAAGCTTACGTATCACAAATGGCTAGCGACTTCACAGATGGTCTTGCTCTTCAAGCTATTAAACTTGTCTTTGAAAACTTGGAAAGCTCAGTCAAGAACGCGGACTTCCATTCACGCGAAAAGATGCACAATGCGTCAACGATCGCAGGTATGGCCTTCGCCAATGCCTTCCTCGGTATTTCTCACTCAATGGCCCACAAGATCGGTGCGCAATTCCACACCATCCACGGACGGACCAATGCCATCTTGCTTCCATACGTTATCCGCTACAACGGTACACGCCCAGCCAAGACAGCTACATGGCCTAAGTACAACTACTACCGTGCAGATGAAAAATACCAAGATATCGCTCGTATGCTAGGACTTCCATGCTCTACTCCAGAAGAAGCCGTTGAAGCTTACGCAAAAGCTGTATACGAACTCGGTGAACGCTGTGGTATTGAAATGAACTTCAAAGCACAAGGAATCGATGAAAAAGAATGGAAGAAACATTCTCGTGAATTGGCCTTCCTTGCTTACGAAGATCAATGTTCACCAGCTAACCCACGTCTTCCAATGGTAGACCATATGCAAGAAATCATCGAAGATGCATACTATGGTTACAAGGAACGTCCAGGACGTCGTAAATAAGACGCCAAGGAACAACTGATGTTTATCAGCTATCCCTTACTCGTAAGAGTGGGGGATTTTTGCTATTTGGGTCCAAAACTCGTTTTTTCATAAAAAATTAGACTTTTTTTCAAAAATTGTGTTATTTTTATAGCATTCCGGGCTATTTTATGTTACCCTATAGTGTGTGAATCTGCCTGTAGCTGAAGGGTTATGATCCTTTTTCAGTTATAGGAAACGAAAAAACAAATCCAAGAAAGGAGGCCATCTCAAATGGAGTTAGAAGGTGACGTGCAAGGAAGACAAGATCAGGCACAGAAAATTATTGAAATGCCCCAACGAGATCGGGCAACGTCCGCTTCAGAAAATCAGCCATCATCTGCTTCGGTGGTCTCCATGTATGGGCAGGAAAGGCCAAGCGTTTCTAGCCTCCATCAGCAACTGGCAGGCGCATCTGGAACCCAGACCATTCAATTGCGGGAGGAATTGGTGCTGGCGGTAGCGCAGAATGCTTCAGCGCAAGCAACTGTCTTTGAGGCAGAAGTCAAGGATAAGCTGGAAGAGGCCAAGGAGACGGTTTCTCATAAGGTCGCTGAGGTGTCACAAATGGCCCACAGCATGGCCCAATTTTTAACAGATGCAGAAGTGGAGCAACTATTAGGAGAGTTCTCCATGGATACTTGTTGGGACCAAGCAGTAGAGGCGGAAAACCTCGCCCAAGCAAAGGCCTACTCCACTCGCTTGTCAGATTTGGCAGGCCAACTGGAGGCTGCGTCAGCCCAATTGGTGGACTTGGACAAGGGACAAGCAGCGGCCTTTGATTTTCATAAGTAGGAGAAAAAGATGTTAGAGATCCTGGGAGAGGATAGAGAACGCATTGAGGAGCTCCATCGAGAGATTAAAAAGGAGCAAGAGCGGATTGCAATTCGGAGTTTGATTGCAACGCAAAAAGCCTTGATGATGTTGGAAGGGATGAGTTTGCAGGTGACTTTGAGCGGTCAATCCGAAAAAATGCGCTCTTTTGCCACAACAACTCTAGTTAATGATTTGAAAGATGGATTTACAGGAGGAGCAGCGGACGCGGCAGAAGCAGCACTGAAATCAGTGAAAAAGCCGATTTTATTGAGTCCGATTAAAGGAGGTATGTGATGTACCATTCAGGAAATAGTGAATTAGAACAACTAGAAGATCGACATTACCGCTTCAACCAGAAACTTAGCGAGTTGGAGTGGGATTATGCGGATATGCGTATGGATGTCCGCCAACATACAGAAAATTTAGTAGACTGGCTGAGTGCCCTGCATTTTCAAGCCCCAAGTGCGGAGGCTCAAAGTGGCTTGGAGCGTTTATTTGCCTTGCAAGAAGAGTTTGAGGCAGAACTCAAGCGCTATGAAGAGCGTTTAGAAGAAGAACGTGAGCGCGAGCAGCAAGAGTACTATAAGCAGCGCCAACAATTAGAACAAGGTGATTGAAACATTCCTCTGGTAGAGATAAGAGGAATGTTTTTGTTTGCTCAAAAAACTTTTAAAAATGTGCTCATAAAATCTTGTAAGCGTTTACTTAATATGTTATAATATTCACAAAGAAACGAAAATAAAATGGTTTTGTCAAACCAACAAAGAAAAGGAGTCGCTTATGAAAGCTGCAACTTATGTATCTGCAGGCAATCTGCAACTGCTGGATCAACCAAAACCAGTGATCAAAAATCCAACGGATGCCATTGTGCGTGTCTTGAAGACAACCATCTGTGGGACAGACCTTCACATCCTAGGAGGAGATGTTCCAGCTTGTAAAGAAGGCACGATTTTAGGTCACGAAGGAATCGGGATCGTTGAAGAAGTCGGCGATGCAGTGAATAACTTCAAGGTGGGCGACAAGGTTATCATCTCTTGTGTCACAGCTTGTAATACCTGCTACTACTGTAAACGTAGTCTGCCTTCTCACTGTGAAGATGGTGGTTGGATTTTGGGTCACTTAATCAATGGGACCCAAGCAGAATATGTGCATATTCCACATGCGGATGGCAGTCTTTATCATGCGCCTGAAACTGTGGATGACGAAGCCTTGGTCATGCTCTCAGACATTCTCCCAACATCTTATGAAATCGGGGTGCTTCCATCTCATGTGAAACCAGGGGACAATGTCTGTATCGTTGGAGCTGGTCCGATTGGCCTTGCGGCTCTTTTGACCGTTCAATTCTTCTCACCAGCTACGATTATCATGGTGGACTTATCTGAATCTCGTCTTGAAGCAGCTAAGAAATTTGGGGCAACTCACACCATCTGCTCCAGTGATATCGCTGAAATTAAGGCCTTTATCAATGATGTGACGGATGGTCGTGGTGTCGATATTTCAATGGAATGTGTGGGTTATCCTGCTACCTTTGATGTCTGCCAAAACGTCATCTCTGTCGGTGGTCATATTGCCAATGTCGGTGTTCACGGAAAACCAGTTAGCTTTAATTTGGACGAATTGTGGATCAAGAACATTACCCTCAACACCGGTCTCGTCAATGCTAATACCACTGAAATGTTGCTCAATGTCTTGAAATCAGGCAAGATCGATGCAACCAAGCTCATTACCCACCACTTCAAACTTTCAGAGGCAGAGAAGGCATACGAAATCTTCAAACATGCTGGCGAAAACAATGCGCTTAAGGTCATTATCGAAAATGACATTAGTCAATGAAAGGTTAACTAATCTTTGTTCATAGTTTTTTTAGTAGGGCTGGGAGGTAACTTCTAGCCCTTTTTCAGAGGATTAAGAGATGAGAGATATAAAAAGTGAAATTGGGAAAAAACTAAGACGATTAAGAGAAGAAAAGGGGTTGACGAGAGAAGTACTTTGTAACGATGAAAGTGAATTAACAGTTCGTCAGTTAGTACGTATTGAAAAGGGGGAGTCTTTGCCTAGCTTAAAAAAATTAGAATATATTGCGAATATGCTGGGTATTCCAGTATCGAATATTGTAGATCATGATAAAGCGGTGTTACCTCGTAGATATCTAGAGTTGAAATTTCTAGTTACTCATTTTATGACATATGGGGATGAAGAACGGATAAGACTAAAGGAATCCTATTTTGATGAGATTTACGAATCGTATTTTGAAGATTTACCAGAAGAGGAACAAGTTGCTATTGAAGCTGTAGATGCAGCGTTAAATGTTTTTTCAACTGAGAAAGCTGAATATGGAGAAAATTTGATTGAGGAATATTTTGGGCAATTGATGACTAAAAAAGAATTTTCTCAAAATGATCTATTAATCATCAAATTATTTTTGTTCAAGTGTCTCGCGAGAGCCAAGGATAAAAGAGATGCCATGATTTTAGTTGATAAAATGATTGCAACCAAAGATTCATCTGATAAAACGAGCCTATATTTAATAACCAGAAATTTGATAGCGATGACTTCTATCTTATATCAAGATGAAGATTATGAACAGTTGGGTCCATATATAGATGAATTGGATAAATTGGTACAAGAAACTCAATATTTTCAACAACAGCCGGGTATAGATATGATGAAAGGAACCTATGCATTCTACGTGGAAAAAGATATAGAAAAAGCAAAAGTATTTTATCACCAAGCGATGGTTTGTGCTCATTCATTTGGCGAATTTGATCTTGAAAATAAAATAAAAAAAGAAATGGAAAAACATATAAAAATAAAATGGACATGACATTTATGTCATGTCCATTTTATTTTTAAAGTGATAC
>SKEH01000377.1_pt1 | contig 28282 bp, 9 predicted proteins | sample 4826571 | NCBI WGS metagenome assembly SKEH01 (sample SAMN11008814, study PRJNA524170) | human gut metagenome | biome: Human fecal sample; material: Feces; isolation source: fecal sample from pouch patient p29 | host: Homo sapiens | place: Israel: Tel-Aviv | collected 2016-09-14 | reverse complement strand
TCCTTGCCTATGCGGGCTTTGGCATGATGGCGAACGCGGCGGATAAAGTGAAAGATCCGCAGGTCATTATGCCACGGGCGTTTCTGGTGGCGATTGGCGTTACCACGTTGCTTTATATCTCGCTGGCGCTGGTTTTGCTTAGCGATGTATCGGCTTTAGAGTTAGAAAAATATGCCGATACCGCCGTAGCGCAGGCAGCTTCTCCGCTGCTCGGGCATGTGGGTTATGTGATCGTCGTCATCGGCGCTTTACTGGCGACGGCTTCAGCCATCAACGCGAACCTGTTCGCCGTGTTTAACATCATGGACAACATGGGCAGCGAACGCGAACTGCCGAAGCTAATGAATAAATCCCTGTGGCGGCAGAGTACCTGGGGCAACATCATTGTCGTGGTGCTGATTATGCTGATGACGGCGGCGCTGAATTTAGGCTCACTCGCCAGCGTTGCCAGCGCCACCTTTTTGATCTGCTATCTGGCGGTGTTTGTGGTGGCGATCCGCCTGCGTCATGATATTCACGCCTTGTTGCCGATTCTTATCGTTGGTACGTTGGTGATGTTGTTGGTGATCATTGGCTTTATCTACAGCCTGTGGTCCCAGGGCAGCCGTGCGTTGATATGGATTATTGGTGCAATCTTACTCAGCCTTATTGTGGCAATGGTCATGAAGCGCAATAAAACCGTATAACACCTCTCTGTGCGCAGTACAGCCTGTACTGCGCCTTTGTCTTTAATTCAAATTACCTTTCTTATTCCTTTAATAAATAAGTCACAAAAAATGATATATACGCGATAAATCTGTGATGCTAATCACTTATTGCCGTGGATTATTCTTAATGTGTATGATGGTAATCTAAAAGTCGTAGTGTATTCTAAATAAATAACGTATAAGCTTTTTAGCTGCATTTCTTTGCCAATATCAATGATCGACAAAAGAGATGCACAAGTTATTACCCTTCTTAATAAAATGAGACTAGTTATAAAAACCAGTTAAAATAATGACCTGGAAGGAAGTGACTTATCTATGGCGCGATTCCAGTTTAAAAGCCGTAAAAATAATGGGTTTATTTTTTTAATAAGTTTTATGGTGATGGGAGAAGCTACAATTGCTGCACCGCTGCCACAATGGGCGAACGCCCCAGCGGTAACGCCAGTTGCCCAATTATCTTTACAGGAAAGTATATTACGCGCCTTTGCGCGAAATCCCGACGTCACTCAACAGGCGGCGCAGATAGGTATTGGCGAAGCGCAAATTGATGAAGCCAAAAGTGCCTGGTATCCGCACGTTGGATTAACCGGCAATGCGGGACCGTCCCGACAAACGGACTCCAGTGGCAGGCTTGATAACAACGTTTCGTATGGCATAACCCTGACACAGCTGGTGTATGACTTTGGTAAAACTAACAACGATATCAAACTGCAAACTGCCGCCCGTGACAGCTACCGCTTTAAATTGATGGCAACCTTAACCGATGTTGCAGAGAAAACGGCGACTGCCTATATGGAAGTCAGTCGTTATCAGGCTTTGTGCGATGCGGCTCAACGCAATATTCACTCGCTGGAAAACGTCTACAACATGGCAGCATTGCGTGCTAACGCTGGCCTGAACTCGTCGTCGGATGAATTACAGGCCCAGACGCGCATTGCCGGAATGCGCTCAACGCTGGAGCAATATCAGGCGCAGATGGCAAGCGCCAAAGCGCAACTGGCGGTGCTCACTGGCGTACAGCCGGAGGCGATAGCCGCGCCACCTGCTGAATTAGCCGAGCAGCCGGTATCGCTGAAAAATATTGATTACCAGTCCATCCCGCTGGTGCTGGCGGCAGAAAACTTACGCCAGTCAGCACAGTACGGCGTGGAAAAAACGAAAGCGCAATACTGGCCAACGCTGAGTATTCAGGGGGGCAAAACGCGCTACCAGACCAGCGACCGCTCGTATTGGGATGATCAGCTACAACTGAACGTTAACGCGCCGCTGTATCAGGGCGGCGCGGTTTCTGCCCAGGTGCAACAGGCTGAAGGGCAACAAAAAATCTCTGCCTCGCAGGTCGAACAGGCAAAACTGGATGTGCTGCAACGAGCGTCTGTGGCATATGCCAACTGGACAGGCGCACGGGGTCGTGAAGAGGCTGGGTTAGCGCAATCTGAAAGTGCGCACAGAACGCGAGATGTCTACCAAAATGAATATAAATTGGGTAAACGCAGCCTGAATGATCTATTAACCGTCGAGCAAGATGTCTTTCAGGCGCAATCGGCTGAAATAAATGCCAATTATGATGGCTGGGTCGCCGCAGTGAATTATGCCGCTGCGGTTAATAACCTTATTCCATTAGCGGGAATTAAACAGGGCTTATACAACGACTTACCCGACTTGAAATAATCCTGCCATTATTAATATCAGGTATGCATCGTTGTTGAGTGATTACCTTTGTCTTATTTAGATAAATGGACTCGCTAAGGATGTGCGCCATTTATCAGGAATGCCATTATGAGCCTGATTATTGATGTTATTTCGCGAAAAACATCCGTCAAACAAACGCTGATCAATCCTGGCGACGTTACGGTTGTCATTTATGAGCCCTCTGTGGTGCAGGTTCATGCTCAGGCATCTGCCGTTGCGCGTTATGTTCGTGACGGAAATGACTTGTTGATCTATATGCAGGACGGCACGGTGATCCGCTGCAACGGTTATTTCCTGCAAGCGGCAAATACCAGCGAACAATCCGAACTGGTGTTTGTCGATGGTCAACAACTGACCCACGTAACATTTGCCGATACCGCGGCAGGTGGATTAGCGCCCGTGGAGCTGACCGCTCAGACCACCGCAATTGAAAGCATTGCGCCGTACCTTGATATCGTCGGCCAGACGACGGCTTTCCCGTGGGGATGGCTGGCGGGGGCGGCGGTAGGTGGCGGCGCGCTTGGCGCTTTACTGGCAAGCGGTGGCGATGATGACTCAAAAACTGAAGTGGTTAACAACCCACCGCCAGCCGAACCCGGCAACGCCACGCCATCGTTTTTGGTAACCGATAATCAGGGCGATCAACGCGGTATTCTTTCCGCCAACGATACCACCGATGACACTACGCCAACCTTTAGCGGCAGCGGGCAGGCGGGGGCGACCATCCAGATTAAAGACAGCAATGGTGACACCATCGCCAGTACTCAGGTCGGTAGCGATGGACGCTGGAGCGTCGATTTGCCCACGCAAAGCGCGGGCGAACATACCTGGTCAGTGGTGCAAATCGTCGGCAGTACCATCACTGACGCCGGTTCGATAACGTTAACCATCGACAATAGTCAGGCCAGCGTGCAGGTTGCCACCACCGCAGGCGATAACATTATTAACGCCAGCGAACAGGCCGCCGGGTTTACGCTTTCTGGCACCAGTAGTCATCTGGCACAGGGAACAGAACTCACCGTTACGCTAAACGGCAAAACCTACACCACCAGCGTAGGCGCTAACGGTGCCTGGAGCGTGCAGGTACCGACCGCCGATGCGCAGGCGTTAGGCGAAGGGAATCAGGCAGTGCTGGTCAGCGGGAAAGACGCCACAGGCAATACCGTCACCGGCGTGCAACTGCTAACGGTCGATACCCAACCGCCAACGCTTGCCATCAACACCATCGCTCAGGACAACATCATCAGTGCTGCGGAACATAACGTCGCGCTGGTACTGAGCGGCACGTCGAATGCAGAAGCGGGGCAAACCGTAACACTGACCGTCAACGGGAAAAGCCATACAGCAACCGTCGGTAGCGACGGAACCTGGCAAGTGACGCTGCCTGCCACGGAAGTCCAGGCGCTGGCGGAGGGTAATTACGCTGTCAATGCCAGTGTCAGCGATCGGGCAGGGAACAGCACCAGCCACAGCGCGAATTTCACGGTAGATACCTCAGCACCCGTGGTCAGTGTTAATACCGTAGCGGGCGACGATATTCTTAATAATGCTGAGCAGGCCGTCGCGCAGATCATCTCCGGACAAGTCAGCGGTGCTTCTCCTGGCGATACGGTAACGGTGAAATTGGGCACTCATGTCCTGACGGGCATTGTGCTGGCAGATGGCAGCTGGAATGTGGCGCTGGACCCAGCGGTAACCCGCACGCTGGATCGCGGAGCCAATACGATTTTCGTCACCGTGACAGATACTGCAGGAAATACCGGCGCGGCGTCTCGAGCAATCACGCTGGTCGGTGTTTCTCCGTTAATCACCATTAACACCGTCTCCGGCGATGACATTATCAGTGGCGCAGAAAAAGGTGCGCCACTGACCCTTACCGGTAGCACTCAACAGGCCGAGACAGGACAAACCGTCACAGTAACCCTGGCTGGACAGAGTTTTACCACTACCGTGCAGGCTGATGGCTCCTGGAGTCTGACGGTACCTGCCGCCGCGATGGGAAATCTGCCTGACGGCGCGGTGGCGATTACCGCTTCTGTGACGGATCTCAGCGGCAATACCGGCAACACCTCCCGCACCATTACCGTCGACAGCCAGGCCCCGGCGTTGAGCATCGATCCACTGACCGCTGATAACATCATTAACGCCGCCGAAAGCGGGCAGGATTTGCCCATCACCGGCACCACCGACGCTCAGCCAGGGCAGACGGTGACCGTTACGTTGAATGGGCAGACGTACCAGGGCGTCGTGCAGCCAGACGGCACCTGGAGCGTGACCGTTCCCGCCGCCAACGTTGGCGCACTGGCTGACGGCAACGCCACCGTCACCGCCAGCGTGAACGATATCGCCGGTAACCCGACCAGCGTCTCACGCGTGGCGCTGGTCGATGCCACGCCGCCGGTGGTAACCATTAATCCGGTGGCGACCGATAACGTCATCAACACGCCGGAACACACCCAGGCGCAAATCATCAGCGGCACGGTTACTGGCGCTCAGGCGGGCGATATCGTCACCGTGACGCTGAATAATGTGGATTACACAACGGTGGTGGATGGTTCCGGCAACTGGAGCCTGGGCGTTCCGGCTTCCGTTGTCAGCGGACTGGTGGATGGCAGTTATCCGATCAACGTGTCAGTGACTGACCGCGCCGGAAACACGGGCAGCCAGTCATTGACCGTCACGGTCAATACTGCCGCGCCCCTTATCGGCATTAACAGCATTGCGGGCGATGATGTGATTAACGCCAGCGAAAAAGGGGCCGATCTCCAGATCACCGGCACCAGCGATCAGCCTGTTAATACCGCCATCACCGTGACGCTGAACGGGCAAAATTACACCACCACGACCGACGCCTCCGGCAACTGGAGCGTCACCGTTCCGGCATCGGCGGTAACCGCACTGGGCCAGGCCAACTACACGGTAACGGCGGCGGTGACGAGTAATATCGGCAACAGCAACACCGCAAGCCATAACGTGCTGGTCGACAGCGCGCTGCCCGGCGTGACCATTAACCCGGTGGCAACCGACGATATTATTAACGCCGCCGAAGCGGGCGTTGCGCAAACCATTAGCGGGCAGGTTACTGGCGCGGAAGATGGCGACACGGTAACTATTACGTTGGGCGGTAATACTTATACGGCGACGGTGGGCAGCAATTTCACCTGGAGCGTGAGCGTTCCGGCGGCAGATATTCAGGCGCTGGGTAATGGCGATTTAACGGTGAGTGCCTCAGTCACCAATCAAAACGGCAACACCGGCAGCGGCACGCGGGATATCACCATCGACGCCAATCTGCCCGGCCTGCGGGTCGATACGGTGGCGGGCGATGATGTGGTCAATATCATCGAGCACGGGCAGGCGCTGGTGGTCACCGGCAGCAGTTCGGGGCTGGCAGAAGGCACGCCGCTTACCGTCACGATTAATAATGTGGAATACACCACCGCGGTGCAGGCCGATGGTAGCTGGAGCGTGGGCGTCACTGCGGCGCAGGTTAGCACCTGGCCTGCGGGGACGGTTAATATTGCTGTATCCGGGGAAAGTAGCGCCGGAAACTCGGTGAGCATTACGCATCCGGTGACGGTCGATCTCACTCCGGCGGCGATCGCCATCAACACCATCGCCACGGATGACGTGATTAACGCCGCAGAAAAAGGCGCTGATTTAACCCTTTCCGGCACCACCACTAACGTAGAACCCGGTCAAACCGTCACCGTCACCTTTGGCGGGAAAAATTACACCGCCAGCGTAGCAAGCGACGGTAGCTGGACTGCCACCTTACCTGCCGCCGATCTGACAGCATTACCAGAGGGCAGCGCCTCCGCGCAGGCCAGCGTCAGCAATATTAATGGCAATAGCGCCTCGGCGGTGCATAACTACAGCGTCGACAGCAGTGCCCCGACCATCATTATCAATACCGTCGCCAGCGACAATATCGTCAACGCCAGCGAAGCCGATGCGGGTGTGACGGTGAGCGGCAGCACCACCGCTGAAGCGGGGCAGATTGTTACGGTAACGCTCAATAGCCCGACCGTGCAGACCTATCAGGCAACGGTGCAGGCGGACGGCAGCTGGAGCATCAATATTCCGGCGGCAGATCTTGAGGCATTGACCGATGGCAGCCACACCCTGACCGCCACGGTCAATGACAAAGCGGGCAACCCGGCGAGCACCACGCATAATCTGGCGGTGGATCTCACCGTTCCGGTACTTACCATCAACACCATTGCGGGCGACGATATTATTAACGCCGCCGAACACGGGCAGGCGCTGGTGATTTCCGGTTCCAGCACTGGCGGAGAAGCGGGGGATGTCGTCACCGTCACGCTAAACAGTAAAACCTACACCACGACGCTGGATGCCTCCGGCAACTGGAGCGTCGGCGTTCCGGCGGCGGATGTCACGGCGCTGGGTAGCGGCCCGCAAACCGTGATGGCGACCGTTACCGATGCGGCAGGTAATAGCGACAGCGAAACGCACACGGTCACCGTTAACCTTACCGCGCCAACCATTGGCATTAACACCATCGCTACCGATGACATAATTAACGCCACCGAAAAAGGCGCGGATCTGCAAATTTCCGGCACCAGCAATCAGCCAGCGGGCACCACTATTACGGTGACACTGAACGGGCAAAATTACACCGCCACGACCGATGCTTCCGGCAACTGGAGCACCACGGTGCCAGCCTCCGCTGTCGGTGCGCTGGGCGAAGCCAGTTACACGGTGACGGCGAACGTCACCGATAGCGCGGGCAACAGCAATTCCGCCAGCCATAACGTGCAGGTCAATACCGCGCTGCCTGGCGTCACCATTAATCCGGTGGCGAGCGACGATATTATTAATGCCGCCGAATCGGGCGTGGCGCAAACTATCAGTGGGCAGGTGACGGGCGCGGCGGCGGGCGATACCGTCACCGTGACACTTGGCGGGAAAACTTACACCGCTACCGTGCAGGGGAATTTAAGCTGGAGCGTGGACGTTCCGGCGGCGGATATTCAGGCCATCGGTAATGGCGATCTCACGGTTAACGCCTCAGTGACCAACGGCGTGGGTAATACCGGCAGCGGTTCGCGCGATATTACTATCGACGCCAATTTGCCAGGTCTGCGCGTCGATACCGTGGCGGGCGATGATGTGGTTAACAGCATCGAGCACGGTCAGGCACTGGTGATAACCGGTAGCAGCAGCGGGCTGGCGGCGGGCGCGGCGCTGACGGTGGTGATCAATAACGTCACCTATGGCGCGACAGTATTAGCCGATGGCACATGGAGCCTTGGCGTTCCGGCGGCAGATGTGGGCAACTGGCCTGCGGGGACGGTGAATATCACGGTAAGCGGCACTAACACCGCCGGAACAACTACGACAATCACCCATCCAGTCACCGTCGATCTGGCAGCGGTGGCGATCTCCATTAACACCGTTTCCGGCGACGATGTGATTAATGCCGCTGAAAAAAGTGCAGATTTAACCCTTTCAGGCAGCACCTCCGGCGTGGAAGCGGGGCAAACGGTCACCGTTACCTTTGGCGGGAAAACCTACACCGCTACCGTAGCGGGCGATGGTAGCTGGACAACCACCGTACCTGCCGCCGATCTCAGCGCGTTACGCGACGGCGACGCCACGGTACAGGCCAGCGTCAGCACTATTAACGGCAACACGGCTTCGGCAACCCACGCCTACAGCGTCGATGCCACGGCCCCGACGCTTGCCATCAATACCATCGCCACCGACGATATTCTGAACGCCGCCGAGGCGGGCAATCCGCTAACCATCAGCGGCAGCAGTAACGCCGAAGCGGGGCAGACGGTAACCGTCACGCTTAATGGCGTGACTTACACCGGCACCGTCCAGGCTGACGGAAGCTGGAGCGTCAGCGTACCGACGGCGGATCTCAGCAATCTGACCGCCAGCCCGTACACGGTCAGCGCCTCGGTAAACGATAAAGCGGGTAACCCGGCGACCGCCACTCACGGCCTGGCGGTGGATCTCACTGTTCCAGTGCTGACCATCAACACCGTCTCCGGCGATGACATTATTAACGCCGCCGAACACGGACAGGCGCTGGTGATCTCCGGCTCCAGCACTGGCGGGGAAGCGGGCGATGTCATCACCGTCACGTTAAACAGTAAAACCTATACCACCACGCTGGACGCTTCCGGCAACTGGAGCGTCGGCGTTCCGGCGGCAGATGTCACTGCGCTGGGCAGCGGCCCGCAAACCATTACTGCCACCATTACGGATATCGCGGGTAATAGCGATGACGCCAGCCGCACGGTCACCGTGAATCTGACCGCGCCAACCATTGGTATCAACACTATCGCCAGCGATGACGTGATTAACGCCACGGAAAAAAGCGCGGATCTGCAAATCACCGGCACCAGTAATCAACCCGCAGGCACCACAATAACGGTGACGCTGAACGGGCAAAATTACACCGCGACGACCGATTCCTCCGGCAACTGGAGCGCCACGGTGCCAGCCTCGGCGGTTAGCGCGCTGGGGGAAGCCAGTTACACGGTAACCGCGAACGTCACCGATAGTGCAGGCAACAGCAATTCCGCCAGCCATAACGTGCTGGTCAACAGCGCGCTGCCTGCCGTCACCATTAACGCGGTGGCGACCGACGATATTATTAACGCTGCTGAATCCGGAAACGCGCAAACCATCAGCGGCCAGGTCACGGGCGCGGCGGCGGGCGATACGGTCACCGTTACGCTGGGCGGCAACACCTACACCGCCACGGTGCAGGCTAATTTAAGCTGGAGTGTCAGCGTTCCGGCGGCAGATATTCAGGCCATCGGCAACGGCTCTCTCACCGTAAACGCCTCGGTGACCAACGTCGTCGGCAACACCGGCAACGGTTCGCGAGACATCACTATCGATGCCAATCTGCCTGGCCTGCGGGTCGATACCGTGGCGGGCGATGATGTTATTAACAGCATTGAGCACAATCAGGCGCTGGTGATCACCGGCAGCAGCAGCGGATTAACGGCGGGAACGGCGTTAACGGTCGAGATTAACAACGTTACTTATGGCGCGACGGTATTAGCCGACGGCACGTGGAGCCTCGGTATTCCGGCGGCAGACGTCAGCAACTGGCCTGCGGGTACGGTGGATATTACGGTAAGCGGCACCAACAGCGCCGGAACAACCTCCACCATTACCCATCCGGTTACCGTCGATCTGGCTGGGGTCGCCATCACCATTAACACTCTCTCTGGTGATGATGTGATCAACGCCGTCGAAAAAGGCGAAACGCTGGTCGTAAGCGGCAGCACCAGCGGTGTGGAAGCTGGGCAAACGGTGACTGTCACCTTTGGTGGCAAAAATTACACCACCACTGTGGAATCTAACGGTAGCTGGACGGTGAATGTGCCGCCTGCCGATCTCGCTGCGCTACCGGACGGCGCGGGCAACGTGCAGGCGAGCGTCAGTAATATTAACGGCAACAGCGCCCAGGCGGATCGCGCGTATAGCGTTGATGCCACCGCGCCGCTTGTGACCATCAACACCATCGCCAGCGACGATATTCTTAACGCCGCCGAAGCGGGATCGGCGCTGACCATCAGCGGCACCAGCACGGCAGAAGCCGGGCAGACGGTGACCGTGACGCTTAACGGCGTCAATTACAGCGGTAACGTGCAGGCAGACGGAAGCTGGAGCGTCAGCGTCCCGACCGGCGATTTAGCTAACCTCACTGCCAGCCCCTATACGGTGAGCGCAGCGGTCAGCGACAAAGCCGGAAATCCGGCTTCAGCAACACATAATCTGACGGTGGACCTTGCCGCTCCGGTTGTCACCATTAACACGGTGGCGGGCGATGACATCATCAACGCCACAGAACATGCACAGGCGCAGATTATCAGCGGCTCGGCAACGGGCGCGACTACCGGTAACACGGTTTCCGTGACCATTGGCACGACCACCTACACCACCGTGCTGGACGCCAACGGCAACTGGAGCATCGGCGTGCCTGCCAGCGTGATTTCCGCACTGGCGCAGGGCGATGTCACCATTACCGCCACGGTCACCGACTCCGCAGGCAACAGCGGCACGGCCTCGCACACTGTCACCGTGGCGCTCGGCGCTCCGGTGCTCGCCATTAACACCATCGCCGTTGATGACATCATTAATGCCACGGAGAAAGGCGCGGATCTGGCGATTTCCGGCAGCAGCAACCAGCCTGCGGGTACGCAGATAACCGTTACGCTCAACGGGCAAAATTACACCACCACTGCCGATGCATCCGGTAACTGGAGCGTGACCGTTCCGGCGTCACGGGTGAGCGCCCTCGGTGAAGCCACTTACACGGTGACCGCCGCCGCTACTGACTCTGATGGCAACAGCGGTTCCGCCAGCCATAACGTGCAGGTTAATACCGCGCTGCCGGGCGTCACCATTAACGTGGTGGCAACGGACGATATTATTAACGCCGCCGAAGCGGGCGTGGACCAGACCATCAGCGGGCAGGTGACGGGTGCTACGGCAGGCGACACGGTGACCGTCACGCTCGGCGGGGCGACGTACACCGCCACGGTGCAGGCGAATTTAAGCTGGAGCGTCGATGTTCCGGCAGCCGCTTTACAGGCGCTGGGCAACGGCGAGCTGACCATTTCGGCTTCGGTAACGAACAGCGTAGGTAATACCGGTAACGGCACGCGTGAAATCACCATCGACGCGAATCTGCCCGGTCTGCGGGTCGATACCGTGGCGGGCGATGATGTGGTCAATATTATCGAGCACGGACAGGCGCTGGTGATTACCGGCAGCAGTTCCGGTCTGGCGACGGACAGTAACGTCACGCTGACCATTAACGGGCAAACCTATGTTGCGGCGGTACTGGCGGATGGCTCATGGAGCGTCGGCGTTCCGGCGGCAGATGTCAGCGCCTGGCCTGCGGGGACGGTCACGATTACGGCGAGCGGTAGCACCACAGCCGGAAATCCGGTCAGCGTTACGCATCCGGTGACTGTCGATCTCACTGCGGTGGCGGTCAGCATCAACGCCATTACTGCCGATGACGTGATTAACGCTGCCGAAAAAGGCGCGGCGTTAACGCTCTCTGGCAGCACTTCTGGTGTGGAGGCCGGGCAAACGGTCACCGTCACCTTTGGCGGCAAAACCTACACTGCAAGCGTCGCGGCGAATGGTTCCTGGAGCACCTCGGTTCCGGCGGCAGATATGGCGGCCCTGCGTAATGGCGATGCCAGCGCACAGGCCAGCGTCAGCAATGTTAACGGCAACAACGCCACTACTACCCACGCTTACAGCGTCGATGCCAGCGTGCCAACGGTGACCATTAACACCATTGCGGGCGACGACATTCTTAACGCCGCCGAAGCGGGTGCTGCGCTGACTATCACTGGCAGCAGCACGGCGGAAGCGGGGCAGACGGTGACCGTCACCCTCAATGGTGCAAACTATACTGGCACCGTACAGACGGACGGCAGCTGGAGCATCAGCGTACCGCCAGCCGACTTAAGCGCCCTGACCGCCAGCAACTACACCGTTAGCGCGGCGGTGAGCGACAAAGCCGGAAACCCGGCCTCGGTTAATCACAACCTGACGGTGGATACTTCCGTTCCGGTCGTCACCATCAACACGGTGGCAGGCGATGATGTGATCAACGCGACGGAACACGCCCAGGCGCAGATCATCAGCGGCTCCGCCACGGGTGCGGCAACCGGTAGCACCGTGACGGTGACTATCGGCACAAATACCTTCACCACCGTGCTGGATGCCAGCGGTAACTGGAGCGTCGGCGTTCCGGCAAGCGTCGTCTCGGCGCTGGCGAACGGCACGGTGACCATTAACGCCAGCGTCACCGATGCCGCCGGAAACAGCGGCAGCGCCACGCATCAGGTGACGGTCAATACTGGCCTGCCGTCAATTACCTTTAACGCCATCAGCGGCGATAACGTCCTGAACGCCGATGAAAAAGGCCAGCCGTTGACCATTAGCGGTAGCAGTACGGGGTTGGCGACCGGCGCACAGGTTACCGTCACACTCAACGGTCATAACTACAGCGCTACCACCGACGCGGCGGGCAACTGGACCTTAACCGTGCCGGTGAGCGATCTGGCGGCTTTAGGCCAGGCCAACTATATCGTCAGCGCCAGCGCCACCAGTGCGGCAGGTAACACCGCCAGCAGCCAGGCGAATTTACTGGTCGACAGCGGCCTGCCGGGCGTCACCATCAACACCGTGGCAGGCGACGATATTATCAACGCCGCCGAAGCGGGAGCCGCTCAAACCATCAGCGGGGTGGTGACTCGCGCCGCCGCTGGCGATACGGTCACCGTGACGCTTGGCGGCAACACTTATACTGCACAAGTTCAGGCCGATTTAAGCTGGAGCGTCAGCGTTCCGGCAGCCGACCTCCAGGCGCTGGGCAATGGTGATTTGACCATTACCGCCTCGGTCACCAACGCGAATGGCAACACCGGCAGCGGCACGCGGGATATCACCATTGATGCCAACCTGCCGGGGCTGCGCGTGGATACGGTGGCGGGCGATGATATCGTCAACAGCATTGAACACGGGCAGGCGCTGGTGATCACCGGCGGCAGCAGTGGTCTGAATGCCGGTGTGCCATTGACGATCACGATTAACGGTACGGCTTATTCCGCCACGGTACAGGCGGACGGAAGCTGGAGTGTCGGCATTCCGGCGGCAAACGTTAGCGCCTGGCCAGCGGGAGCATTAACCGTTGAGGTAGACGGGCAGAGCAGCGCCGGAAATCCGGTCGGCGTCAGCCATCCGTTCACTGTCGATTTAACGGCGGTGGCAATCAGCATCAGCACCGTTGCCAGCGATGACGTAATTAATGCCGCCGAGAAAGGCACCAATCTGACCCTTTCCGGCAGTACCAGCGGGATTGAGAGCGGGCAAACCGTCACCGTCACTTTTGGCGGTAAAACCTACACTGCAAGCGTCGCCGCCAACGGGAGCTGGAGTGTAAACGTTCCGGCGGCAGATCTGGCAATTCTGCCAGACGGCGCGGCGAACGTGCAGGCTAGTGTCAGCAGCGCGAGCGGTAACAGTGCCTCGGCGACCCATGCGTATAGCGTTGACGCCAGCGCACCGACGCTCACCATTAACACCATTGCCAGCGACGATATTCTTAACGCCACGGAGGCGGGAAGCCCGCTCATCATCAGCGGCACCAGCACCGCCGAAACCGGGCAGACGGTCACCGTCACCCTTAACGGCGCAACCTACAGCGGTAATGTGCAGGCAGACGGTAGCTGGAGCGTCAGCGTTCCCCCTTCAGCCTTAGGCGCGCTGAGCGCAAGCAATTACACCGTCAGCGCCACGGTCAACGACAAAGCGGGCAACCCCGGCAGCGCCAGCCATAATCTGGCGGTAGACACCACCGCGCCGGTTCTCACCATTAACACTGTGGTGGGCGATGACATTATCAACGATGCCGAACATGCGCAGGCGCTGGTGATCTCCGGCACCAGCACGGGCGGGGAAGCGGGCGATGTGGTGAGCGTTGTGCTCAACGGCAAAACCTACACCACCACCCTGGATGCCTCCGGTAACTGGAGCGTTGGCGTTCCAGCGGCGGATGTTGCGGCACTCGGTAGCGGTGCGCAGACCATCACCGCCAGCGTCAGCGATCGGGCAGGCAACAGCGACGACGCCAGCCGCACCGTGACCGTCAGTCTCACCGCGCCAGTGATTAGCATCAACACCATCGCGGGCGATGATGTGATCAACGCGACGGAAAAAGGATCTGATCTGGCGCTTTCCGGCATCAGCGATCAGCCAGCGGGCACGGCGATCACCGTCACCCTGAACGGACAAAACTACAGCGCCACCACCGACTCTTCTGGCAACTGGAGCGTCACCAATGCTCAGGGTAACAGCAGCACCGCCAGCCATAACGTGCAGGTCAATACCGCGCTACCGGGCGTCACCATTAATCCGGTAACGACGGACGATATTATTAACGCCGCAGAAGCAGGCAGCGCGCAAACTATCAGCGGCCAGGTAACCGGTGCGGCGGCGGGCAGCACCGTCACCGTTGAACTGGGCGGTAAAACTTACACCGCCACCGTCCAGGCTGATTTAAGCTGGAATGTGAGCGTACCTGCCGCCGACTGGCAGGCGCTGGGTAACGGTGAGTTAACGGTTAATGCCTCGGTGACCAACGCCGTTGGTAACACCGGTAGCGGCACGCGCGATATCACCATCGATGCCAGTCTGCCTGGCCTGCGGGTGGATACCGTCGCGGGTGATGATGTGGTCAATATCATCGAACACAGTCAGGCGCAGGTGATCACCGGTAGCAGCTCCGGCTTTGCGGCGGGCACGGCGCTGACCGTAGTGATAAATAATCAAACTTACGCCGCCACGGTGCTGGCGAACGGCAGCTGGAGCGTCGGCGTTCCTGCGACGGATGTCAGTAACTGGCCTGCGGGAACGCTGAATATTACCGTTAGCGGCGCGAACAGTGCCGGAACGCAAACCAGCATTACCCATCCGCTGACCGTTGATCTCACCACCGTCGCCGTCAGCATAAACAGCATCACCAGCGATGATGTGATTAACGCCGCCGAAAAAGGCGCGGCGCTAACGCTCTCCGGCAGCACGTCCGGTGTCGAAGCGGGGCAAACCGTTACCATTACTTTTGGCGGCAAAACCTACACCACCACGGTGGCGGCTAACGGTAGCTGGAGCACCACCGTTCCGGCTGTGGATATGGCGACCCTGCGTGACGGCGATGCCAGCGCCCAGGTGCGGGTGACTAACGTCAATGGCAACAGCGCCACGGCAACGCATGAATACAGCGTCGATAGCGCCGCGCCAACGGTGACCATCAACACCATTGCCAGTGATAACATCATCAACGCCAGCGAAGCGGCGGCGGGCGTGACGGTATCCGGCACCAGCACGGCGGAGACGGGGCAGACGCTGACCGTCACGCTTAACGGCACTAACTACCAGACCACGGTGCAGGCAGACGGCAGCTGGAGTTTAACGCTGCCCGCCAGCGACTTAACCGCACTTGCCAATAACGGCTACACCCTGACCGCCTCGGTCAGCGATTTGGCGGGTAACCCTGGCAGCGCCAGCAAAGGTGTGACCGTCGATACCACCGCGCCCGTCATCAGTTTCAACACCGTGGCGGGCGACGATGTGATTAACAACGTCGAACACACTCAGGCGCAGATTATCAGTGGCACCGCCACAGGCGCGGTGGCGGGCGACCGCCTGGTGGTGACCATCGCCGGGCAGCAGTATGTCACCAGCACCGATGCCAGCGGCAACTGGAGCGTTGGCGTGCCTGCCAGCGTGATTTCCGGCCTTGCGGACGGCACGGTGACCATCAGCGCCACCATTACCGATAGCGCAGGCAACAGCAGTACGCAGACGCACAACGTGCAGGTAAACACGGCGGCAGTGTCGCTCTCGGTCAGCACCATCAGCGGCGATAATATTATTAACGCCGCCGAAGCAGGCAGTGCGCTGACCCTGAGCGGCACCGGAACGAACTTTGCCGCAGGTACAGTAGTGACCGTGTTGCTTAACGGCAAAGGCTACAGCGCCACCATTCAGAGCAACGGGAGCTGGAGCGTGAACGTGCCGGCGGCAGACGTCGCAGCACTCAGTGATGGCACCAGCTACACGGTTAGCGCCTCCGCGCAGGACAGCGCCGGAAACAGCGCCACGGCCTCACGCAGCGTGGCGGTGGATCTCACCGCGCCGGTTATCAGCATAAACACGGTTTCAACGGACGACCGACTCAACGCCGCCGAACAGCAGCAGCCGTTAACCCTTAACGGCTCGACTAGCGCGGAAGTGGGGCAGACGGTCACCGTCACCTTTGGCGGCAAAACCTATACCGCCACGGTTGCCGCCAATGGCACCTGGGCGCTTAACGTGCCTGCGGCGGATCTGGCCGCGCTCGGGCAGGGTGCGCAGACCATTACCGCCAGCGTGAACGATCGCGCCGGTAACCCCGGTCAAACCACGCACGCCCTGACCGTCGATACCGTTGCGCCAACGGTCACCATCGCCACGGTGGCGGGTGACGATATTATCAACAACGCCGAGCAGCTTGCCGGGCAGACCATCAGCGGCACCACCACCGCCGAAGTGGGCCAGACGGTGACCGTTACCTTTAACGGTCAGAGCTGGACTGCAACGGTCGGCAGCGGCGGAAGCTGGTCGGTGTTTATTCCGGCGCAGCAGTTTGCCGGATTAAGCGACGGCAGCTACACCATTAGCGCGACGGTTAGCGATCAGGCCGGAAACCCCGGCAGCGCCAGCCGTGGCGTGACGCTGAACGGCGACGTCCCCTCCGTCACCATCAACACCTTTGCGGGCGATGATGTGGTGAATGCAGCGGAGCACGGCTCGTCGCTGGTGATCAGCGGCACCACCACCGCCCCAGTCGGGCAGACGCTGACCCTGACCTTAAACGGCAAAACCTACACCACCACGGTACAGACCGGCGGTAGCTGGAGCTACACCCTCGGCAGCGTCGATGTCACCGCGCTGGCGGACGGCAATGCCTACGTGATTAACGCCTCGGTGAGCAACGCTATTGGCAACACCGGCAGCAGCAATCACACCATTACTGTCGATCTCAGCGCCCCGGCGATGGGTATTAATATCGATTCCCTGCAAGCCGACACTGGCCTTAGCTCCAGCGACTTTATCACCAGCGTCAGTCCGGTGGTGGTCAACGGCTCGCTCACCGCCGCGCTTGCCAGTAACGAGACGGCACAAATCAGTATCGACGGCGGCGTAACCTGGACCACGCTCACCGTTACCGGCACGACCTGGCGCTATAACGACAGCCGCACGCTGACCGATGGCAGTTATCTCTATCAGGTGCGGGTGATTGACGCGGCGGGCAACGTCGGTGCCACTGACAGCCAGAATGTGGTGATCGACACCATCGCGCCAGATCCCGCGGTGAAAACCATCGCCATCAACGCGATCACCACCGATACTGGATTGATTACTAACGATTTTGTCACCAGCGACACGACGCTTGCGGTAAGCGGCACGCTGGGGGCGGCGCTTTCTTCCGGTGAGTTCGCGCAAATCAGCATTGATGGCGGCACCACCTGGCAGAATCTTTCGGTAAGCGGTTTGACCTGGACATATCTTGACGGGCGGACGCTGAGCGATGGCAACTACAACTATCAGGTGCGGGTTATCGACACCGCCGGAAATATCGGCGCGACCGCCAGCCAGATAGTCACTGTGGACACCACCGCGCCGCTGGCGAGCAAAACCATCGCCATTGCGGGCATCAGCGATGACACTGGGTTAAGTAGCAGCGATTTTGTTACTCGCGACACCACGCTGACCGTGCGCGGCACGCTCGGCGCGGCGCTTGCCGCCGATGAACGGGCGCAAATCAGCCTTGACGGCGGTGTCACCTGGACCACGTTAACCGTTATCGGCACCAGCTGGAGCTATGCCGATGGTCGCACACTGACCGACGGCACCTGGAACTACACGGTGCGGGTGGTGGATCTGGCGGGGAACGTTGGGCAGACCGCAACGCAAAATGTGGTGGTCGACACCACCAGCCCGGAAGCGGCGAAAAGTATCACCATTACCGGTATCAGCGATGACACCGGAGCCAGCAGCAGCGATTTTATTACCAGCGACACCTCGCTTACCGTGCGCGGCGTATTGGGGGCGGCGCTCGGCGCTAACGAGTTCGCGCAAATCAGTACCGACAACGGCGCAACCTGGGTGAACGTAACGCTGGCGGCAGATGGCCTGAACTGGAGTTACGTTGACGGACGCACGCTAACGAATGGCACGACGACCTGGCAGGTGCGGGTGGTCGATCTGGCGGGCAACGTTGGCGCAACCAGCAGCCAGTCGGCGCAGATCGACACCGTTAACCCGGCGCAGGTGTTGACCATCGCCAGCATCAGCACCGACACGGGGAGTTCGGCAACTGACTTTATCACCAGTGACACCACGCTCACCCTAACCGGTTCGCTGGGGGCGGGGCTTGCCAGCGGCGAAGTGGCGCAGATTAGCCTCGATGGCGGCGCGACCTGGATCACACTCACCACCAACGGCACGCAGTGGACCTACACTGACAGCCGCACGCTGACCGACGGCAGCTATGTTTATCAGGTGCGGGTGCTGGATCTGGCGGGGAACACCGGCCCGGTGGTGTCGAAAACGGTGGTGGTCGATACGATTAACCCTACCGCCACGCCGACCATTGTGTCGTATACCGATGATGTCGGGCAGCGGCAGGGGACATTAAGCAGTTCGCAGGCCACCGACGACACTACGCCGTTGCTGAACGGCGTGCTCTCCGGCCCGCTTGCCAGCGGTGAAGTGGTTTACCTCTACCGTAACGGCCTGCTGTTAGGCGCGGTAACGATGGTCGGCGCACTGAACTGGACCTACAGCGACAGCGGGCTGGTGAGCGGTGCCTACACCTACAGTGCGCGAGTGGTGGATCTGGCGGGGAATATCACCGCCTCCAGTGATTTTGTCCTGACGGTCGATACCTCTATTCCGACCACGCTGGCGCAAATTACCAGCCAGACCACGCGCGATACCACGCCGATTATCAGCGGGGTAATCACGGCGGCACTCGCCAGTGGGCAGTATGTTGAAGTGGTGATCAACGGCAAAACCTACACCTCTGAACCGGGTGGCGCGGTAGTGGTCGATCCGGCGCACAACACCTGGTATGTACAGTTGCCGGATACCGACGCGCTGGCGGCTTCTGCGACCGCCTATAACGTCACCGCGCAGGTAAAAAGCTCGGCGGGCAACGGCAATAACGCCAATATTAGCAACGGCACGGTGACGGTTAACGCGGCGATTGATTACACACCGACCTGGACCACCGCCAGCAAAACCACCGCCTGGGGATTGACCTACGGCCTTGACTCGCACGGGATGTGGACGGTGCTGGCAAACCAGCAGGTAATGCAATCGACTGACCCACTCACCTGGTCGAAGACCGCGCTGACGCTGTATCAGAGCGGCAACAACTACGCCACCAGCTCCATCGCCGATTACGACCGTAACGGCACGGGCGATCTGTTTATCACCCGTGATGACTACGGTACAGGCTATATCAACGGCTTTACCAATAACGGCGATGGCACCTTTTCCAGCGCTATTCAGGTCACCGTCGGCACCCTGACGTGGTACGGCTCGATTGTGGCATTTGATAAAGAGGGCGACGGCTATCTCGACTTCTGGATTGGCGACGCGGGCGGGCCGGACTCCAACACCTTCTTGTGGAACAACGCAGGTACGCTGGTAGGTAACTCCACCACGTCGAACAGCGGCGGTAGCGCCACGGTGGGCGGGGCGGTGACAGGGTATCTTTCGCTCAACGAAGGTTCTGGTGTCGATCTGAACAATGACGGCAGGATCGACCTGGTTCAGCACACCTACAACCTGAACAACTATTACACGCTATCTTCGCTCATCAACCAAGGGAATGGGACGTTTGTCTGGGGGCAGAACACCACCAATACCTTCCTGAGCGGGGCGGGCAGTGGCGCTATGAGCAGCAGCGTTTCCATGACCTGGGCCGATTTCGATGGTGACGGCGATATGGATCTCTTCCTGCCTGCCAGCCAGGGAAGAGCTAACTACGGCTCGCTGTTATTCAACACCAACGGCGTACTGGGTAGCCCGGTGGCGGTGGGCGCAACGGCAACCACCTATGCCAGCCAGTTTAGCGTGGCGGTGGACTGGAACCATGACGGCCTGATGGATATCGCCCGTATCGCCCAGACCGGGCAGTCGTATCTTTATACCAACGTCAGCAATGCCAGCAACTGGACACAATCGGCCCTCGGCGGCAGCCAGAGCGGTACCACCAGCGGCGTGGCGGCAATGGACTACGACTGGGACGGCGCGGTGGATGTGCTGGTGACCAAACAGTCGGGCAGCGTCTATCTTATTCGCAACACCAACACGGTGAGCTACGGCACCTCGCTGCACCTGCGCATCACCGATCCTAACGGCATTAACGTCTATTACGGCAATACCGTAAAACTGTACAACTCGGCGGGAGTGCTGGTCGCCACGCAAATCATCAACCCGCAGTCGGGGATGGGGGTTAACGACACCTCGGCGCTGGTCAACTTCTACGGGCTGAATGCCGGAGAAACCTACAACGCGGTGCTGATCAAATCCACTGGCACCACCGCCAGCAATATCGACCAGACGGTCAACACCAGCTGGGGCGGCTTACAGGCCACCGATGCCACTCACGCTTACGACCTCAGCGCCGAAGCAGGCACCGCGAGCAACAATGGCAAGTTCGTCGGCACCGGCTATAACGACACCTTCTTTGCCACCGCAGGCACCGACACTTACGACGGTTCCGGCGGCTGGGTGTACAGCTCCGGCACCGGAACCTGGCTTGCGAACGGCGGCATGGACGTGGTTGATTTCCGCCTCTCGACGGTGGGCGTGACCGCGAACTTAAGCAGCACCGCCGCGCAGGCCACCGGCTTTAACACCTCGACATTTACCAATATCGAAGGGATATCCGGCTCGAATTTTAACGACACTCTGACCGGCAGCAGCGGCGATAACCAACTGGAAGGGCGCGGCGGTAACGACACGCTCAACATCGGCAACGGCGGCCACGACACCTTGCTCTATAAACTGCTCAACGCAAGCGACGCGACCGGCGGCAACGGCTCGGATGTGGTGAATGGCTTTACGGTAGGGACATGGGAAGGCACCGCCGACACCGATCGCATTGATATCCGCGAGTTGTTACAGGGCAGCGGCTACACCGGCAACGGCAAAGCCAGCTACGTCAACGGCGTGGCAACGCTGGATGCGCAGGCCGGAAACATCGGTGATTTTGTCAAAGTCACCCAGAGCGGCAGCGACACCATCGTGCAGATCGACCGCGACGGCACGGGCGGCACTTTTGCGGCAACTAACGTGGTCACGCTGACGGGCGTGCATACCGACCTCGCCACTTTGCTGGCGAATCATCAGTTGATGGTGGTGTAGAGAATGAAAAAAAATGCCCAGTCCGTGGAAGCCTGGCTGGAGGCGATGATCGCCGTGGCGCGCTATTACCGCCTTGATTTTTCTCAGGAGAATGTGCGCGCGACCGTCAACTGGGAGCGCGACAGTAAGCGGGAGGAGTTACTCACCGACATGGCGCGGCAGTTGGGGATGGGGCTTCGGCTGGTGGAGTTCTCCACCGACTCGCTCAACCCCTGGCGGCTGCCGTTGATCGCCGTTTTTGATAATCAACAAATTGGCGTGATCACCCGCCGCGATAATCACGACAATATCAGCGTTCAGTTCAGCGGTGACGAAGGGCTGGAAACCACGCTTAACGTTACGGATATTGAAGATAACATCGTCGAACTGGCGCTGTTGCGCCCGCTCAGCGCTATTCCTGACGCGCGGGTAGACGACTATATTCGCCCGTATCAGGCGAACTGGTTCTGGAATCTCTCGCTAAAAGACTGGCGGCGCTATGGCGATATTATGCTGGCGTCACTGGTGGCGAACGTGCTGGCGCTTGCGGCGATGATTTTCTCGATGCAGGTTTACGACCGGGTGGTTCCGGCGCAGTCCTACCCGACGCTGTGGGTGCTGTTCGCCGGGGTGATGATGGCGATCCTGTTTGAATTCTGTATGCGCATGGTGCGCACGCACCTTTCCGATGTGATTGGTAAGCGGGCAGATCTGCGCATTTCGGATCGCGTTTTTGGTCACGCATTACGGCTGAAAAATAACGTGCGATCGAAATCCACCGGATCGTTTATCTCGCAGATCCGCGAACTGGAATCGGTGCGGGAGCTGATCACCTCCACCACTATTGGTGCAGTGGCGGATCTGCCGTTCTTCCTGCTGTTTGTCTTTATTTTGTGGATGATTGGCGGCTGGCTGGTGCTGGTGGTTTTGCTGGCGCTGCCGTTATTGGTGATCCCCGGCCTGCTGGTACAACGCCCGCTGGCGCGGCTGGCGAACGAAGGGATGCGCGAGTCGGCGGTGCGTAACGCTACGCTGGTGGAAGCCGTGCAGTCGATTGAAGACATTAAACTGCTGCGCGCTGAACAGCGTTTTCAGAATCAGTGGAATCACACTAACGACGTGGCCTCGTCCATCAGCATGAAGCAACGTTTTCTCACCGGGCTACTGCTCACCTGGACGCAGGAAGTGCAATCCATCGTCTACGTCGTGGTGCTGTTGGTGGGCTGCTTTATGGTAATGAACGGTGACATGACTACCGGCGCGCTGGTCGGGACGACGATCCTGGCTTCGCGCACCATCGCGCCGCTGTCGCAGATATCCGGTGTGCTCTCGCGCTGGCAGCAGGCGAAAGTGGCGCGCAACGGACTTGATGAACTGATGAAGCGCCCGGTGGATCAGCCGGAACACGGCAAACTGGTGCATAAAGCGGTGCTACACGGCAATTATCAGTTCAGCAACGCTATCTTTTATTACGATGAAGAAGAGAAAATTGCCGATGTGGCGATTGGCAAACTCAACATCCAGGCCGGAGAGAAAATCGCCATTCTCGGGCGCAACGGCGCGGGTAAATCAACGCTACTGCAAATGCTCGCCGGAATGCGTATCGCCCAGCAGGGGCAGGTGCTACTGGATAACATCAGTATCGGGCAGCTTGATCCGGCAGATCTGCGCCGCGACATGGGGCTACTGAGCCAGACCGGACGACTGTTTTTCGGCTCGCTGCGGGAAAACCTGACGATGGGGATGCCGGAGGCCAGCGATGAAGATATCGAACGCGCATTAACCCTCAGCGGGGCGCTGCCGTTTGTGCAGAAGCAGAAAAACGGCCTCAACTACATGATTCAGGAAGGGGGATTTGGTCTTTCTGGCGGTCAGCGGCAAACGCTGCTGCTGGCGCGGCTTCTCATCTCTCAACCCAATATCGTGCTGCTCGATGAACCCAGCGCCTCGCTGGATGAAATGGCAGAAGCGTATTTAATCGAACAACTGAAACAGTGGATTGGCCATCGCACGCTGATTATCGCCACTCACCGCACGGCGATGCTGCAACTGGTGGACCGCATTATCGTGATGGATCAGGGGCGGATTGTGATGGATGGCGCGAAAGAGGCCATTTTGCGTGAACAGGGCGAACCCACGACGCGACGGGTGGTGTTGCAGGAGAAGAATAAGGGGTCTGCCGCATGAATGGACAACTGCAATACAACCGTGGCCTGACTGAACCCCGCCTGCCGCGTTCGGCGCTGGCGGTACGCGTTACCGCTGTGATGCTGCTCTGTTTTCTCGGCTGGGCGTGGTACTTCCAGCTTGATGAAGTCACCACCGGCAGCGGCACGGTAGAACCTTCCGGGCGCGAACAGGTGGTGCAGTCGCTGGAAGGCGGAATTCTGTATCATCTCGACGTCAAGGTTGGCGATATTGTTGAACAGGGCCAGCCGCTGGCGCAGCTTAACCGCACCAAAACGGAATCCGACGTCCAGGAAGCAATGTCGCGGCTGTACGCGGCGCTGGCAACCTCGGCGCGGCTGCGGGCGGAAGTGAGTAATAAACCGCTGGTCTTCCCTGACGAACTGAATAAATTCCCCGAACTTATCGAGTCGGAAACGGCGTTGTACAACACTCGCCGCGATGGGCTGAACAAAGCCACCACCGGGCTGACGCAGGGGATTAGCCTGGTCAACCGCGAACTGGCGATGACCCAGCCGCTGGTAAAACAGGGGGCGGCGAGCAGCGTTGAAGTGCTGCGCCTGCAACGCCAGGCCAATGAACTGGAAAACAAACTCAGCGACGTGCGCACGCAATACTACGTACAGGCGCGGGAAGAGTTAGCGAAAGCCAATGCGGAAGTAGAAACCCAGCGTTCGGTGATCCGCGGGCGGGAAGATTCTCTCACCCGGCTCAACTTTACCGCGCCGGTACGTGGCATTGTTCAGGACATTGACGTCACCACGGTTGGCGGCGTTATTGCCCCCGGTGGTAAACTGATGACCATCGTGCCGCTGGATGAGCAACTGCTGATCGAGGCAAAAATCTCCCCGCGCGATGTGGCGTTTATCCATCCGGGGCAAAAATCGCTGGTGAAAATAACCGCCTACGATTACTCCATCTACGGCGGCCTGCCGGGAGAAGTGGCGGTGATATCACCAGACACCGTGCAGGATGAAGTACGGCGCGATGTTTATTACTATCGGGTGTACATTCGCACTTTCAGCAACCATCTGGAAAACAAAAGCAAACAGCAATTTCCGATATTTCCCGGTATGGTGGCGACGGTCGATATCCGCACCGGCAAAAAAAGCGTGCTGGATTATCTGTTGAAACCCTTTAACAAAGCACAGGAGGCGTTGCGCGAACGATGAACATTAGCGATGTAGCAAAAATTACCGGCCTGACCAGCAAAGCAATCCGCTTCTATGAAGAGAAGGGGCTGGTGACGCCGCCGATGCGTAGCGAAAATGGTTATCGAACCTACACGCAGCAGCATCTCAACGAACTGACCTTACTGCGCCAGGCGCGCCAGGTGGGCTTTAACCTGGAAGAGAGCGGCGAACTGGTGAATCTGTTTAACGACCCGCAGCGTCACAGCGCCGATGTAAAACGGCGCACCCTGGAGAAAGTGGCGGAGATCGAACGACACATTGAGGAGCTGCAATCCATGCGCAACCAGCTGTTGGCGCTGGCGAATGCCTGCCCTGGCGATGACAGCGCCGACTGCCCGATTATCGAAAATCTCTCCGGCTGCTGTCATCATCGGGCGGGGTGAAAATCAGTTAATCCCCGTTTGCACCGAAAGAATATGCTGCAAACTTTCTACCATAATGCGCCCCGACTGAAATAAGCCTTCCTGGATTTCGTTGTTAACATTCACAGCGTGAACCAGGGAGGCTAATAATACTACTTGCAAGAAGGCAAAAATAAACGCACCGATAATCATAATATGCGTCAGGGGTATTTTCCTTTGCTCCTTCATTTTAAATAACCCACAAATTGACCTTCCTTCATTAAGGCGACTTTTCCTGTGTGATGATAAACAATGACGTTATACAGACCTGACTGATAAACAGTGGCATCTTTATTGTCTTCATCAATTGCACATAATGAATCATTGAGATAAGCAAAGTTTTTACTGCTCATTCTAAAGGTCATTCCAAATCCTTTATAAATGGCTTTCTTTGCCGCCTGGGCATGTTGTGCGGCTTCTGCATTTTTAAATGCCTGCGCCTCGGATGCACTTAAAATAGCCGTCTGACGCTGTTGTTCTGCGAGATAACAGGTGTCATGGCTGACGCCCTGCGCCTGGCAATCTGCGATGCGGGAAGTGGGTGAACTACAGCCAGCCAGTAATATAACCGCCAGCAGGGAAAACGATTTAATGGAGCTATTCATCATTGTTAACCTTAAATAATGTACGGAAAATTGCGAATAAGAAATTGCTGTTAAAATTAGAACGAATATCCCACGCCGACACCCGCACCGAAATCAGATTGTGTATCCGCAGAAATACCTGCTTTAAGTACCGTATGCGTTCCGGCATTAAAAGATGTTCCTACAGACACCGCAGATTCACCGTTGAAGGTTCCCGCTCCCGCTGACACCATCATCAAGTCACCGGTTTTCACCTGTGGTTGTGAGGCGATAGCGATGGCTGATGCAGTTCCCGCATTGGCTTCTTTACGATTGTCCTCAACTTCGTTTTTCAGAGAATCGAAATGGTTATTGAGCGTGTTAATTTGTTGGCTGTTATCTGCGACCCGTTTTTGCGTGTTGGTTAACTGTTGCTGCGTTTGTGCGGAATCTTGTCTCAGACTTTCAATTTGCTCATGTGCCTGGACAGACTTCTGCGCCAGACTTTGCATTTGTTTATCGTATTGAGCCCTTTCTTTTTGCTGTTGTGCTGCCACATCGGTTGTCAGTGCATTCATTTTCTGCCCTTGTTCCGTGGTAGTGCGCTGATTAGCCTCATTTTGAGCCGCCAGTCTGGCATTAATCATCTCCTGATAATGCGCAGTATTTTGCGTATCTCCAGTCGCGGCGAGCGTTTTTTGTGTGGCTACGATCTGCGCCTGTTGCTCTGTAATTTGCGTTTGCTGGGCATCAGTTACCGCAGACTGTCGGGCGTTGATCATGCTCTGATAACGGGCGGTTGTCTGTACATCACCTGTAGCGGCAACGGTTTTTTGTCCTGCGTCAGGATCTGTCTGGACAGTGGGAGTCTGAGTGGTATCAGGTGTTTCAGAAGGGATGTAGTGATGTTCAGTCAAATAGGTATACGCAGCGGGGCTGTTGTCTGTGCGTTCTAAAAAGCGGGTAATCTTCTGCTCAATCTCCGATTGCGACATGCCAGAGTTAATGGCTGAAAGCTCTGTTGCCGCCGCTTCAATGGTATCACCAGCTAAAACAACAGGGCTGGATGTTGCTGAAATTATGAGTGCCAGTAAAGCTACGTTTACAGTTTTCATTCATTTTCTCTTGTTCAAAATAAGTCGCATTAATATTTCTATAAGAAACAAATAATATTGTTTTAAGAAATAAACTGCGTTGCAATTTGATCGAAATCTACGCCGCCATTTGTGTGATGTAAAGCGCATTTTTGTCTGGTGTAAGCGTAAACACCACCAATAAGAAACAAAAAATGTTTCTTATATAAATAAAATCGAAAATCATTTTGTGCTCTTTCAATGTAAAAAAGAGTAAAGACTTGTTTTGATAAGCGAAATAAATTCTGTTTCTGGACTAAACGTGAAGCGGTTCCTGATGTGTGCTAAAATGCGTTTCTTTGATAAATCTCAATTTTTAAGAGGTTTACGCCAGGCAGGAAAATTTAAATGAATGAATTTGAGAAGATTTTTAATGAAATGAATCTGGACCGGGCATTGCTACCGATCCTTTTTCGTTCGAACCGGTCAACAGTGTGGAAATATTTGAGTGGTGATAGTACGGCTCCTGCCTCAGCTATGTCACTGATTATGCTGTTGCAGTTAATCCAGAAACGAAACCCCGATCTGTTAGCCGAATGGTTAACGCTTTCTGATTTCACCATTCCGCCAGAAGTTTACCTGGACCAGCCTGATTACTGGAAAGGGTGGGTGTATACGCAACACAAGGTCAATAAAAACGTCCTGGAATATCTAAAAAAACATTATCCGGATGAAGACCAAAAAAACATGAATAAAGGTAGTGACGAGTAATTTGCCAATGCCAGTTAATATAGCGGAGGCGGCCTACGATTCGGGCGCAGACTTCCAGGCATGATAAGACGCGCCCGCGCCGCATCAGGCATCAGCGCATAACCGCCGGATGCGGCGTAAACGCCTTATCCGGCCTACAATTCGGGCATATTTTGTAGGCATGAAAAGACGCATCAGCGTCGCATCAGGCGATGACCGCACGGATAATCAGCGTTATCCCTTCTATCGCAATCACCTCAACATGCGTACCTGCACTGAGATCCTCGCTGGCGCTGACAGGCCATGAACTGTCGCCGACGCGCATATGACCTCGCCCATTGACCAGCGGTGATTCCAGCACAAAACGTCGACCAATCAGCTGCTGCCCCCGCTGGTTTAAATGACTATCGCTGTGCTTTTGTTCGCGCACCCGCCGCGACAACCATTTCCACCACAGCCAGGCGGCGAGCAGCGTCAGGATGGCAAACATTACTCCTTGCCACTCCCAACCCAGCGGCACCAGCCAGACTACCAGGCCGGTAATCACCGCGGCCACGCCGCTCCACAACAAATAACCATTTCCGCCCAGCATCTCGGCTGCCAGCAACAACCCGCCGAGACTGAGCCAGAAAATATGTGGATGAACGACCATTAACTCCATCATGGCTGAGTCCGTTTGTTGGCGCTGTCTTTCACCAGCTCGGCAATCCCGGCAATCGACCCCATCAGGCTGCTGGC
>SKEH01000375.1_pt1 | contig 28319 bp, 18 predicted proteins | sample 4826571 | NCBI WGS metagenome assembly SKEH01 (sample SAMN11008814, study PRJNA524170) | human gut metagenome | biome: Human fecal sample; material: Feces; isolation source: fecal sample from pouch patient p29 | host: Homo sapiens | place: Israel: Tel-Aviv | collected 2016-09-14 | reverse complement strand
ATATATTACCGATTATGAGCAAAAAGAGGGATATATAGTTTTTGGTTTTGAAAGAATTTAAAAATGATGGGTTTATATTTAAAAAATCATTTAAAAAGTTTTCAGGTTTGATTTCAATGCAAGAATAAGCCGATATCAAGTTTGGATAAATTATATAGTATTAAGATGAAAAGCGCATAAGCGATAGGGAGACCTTTCACTTATGCGCTTTTTTTATATGAAAGGAGGGAGAATTGCTGCGGTCGTCAGAGTTGAAACAGTATTTGCGAAGTTCCTATACAACCATTGATAAAAAAAGTTATTTACGTACGTTTCAGGCTTACTATGATCCAATTAAAGGAAAGACGAGAAAGAAAAGTGTCAATTGGAAAGCAAAAGGGTTTAAAAGTGAAAAACAAGCATTGCGCTATCTAAAGGAACAGATTGAAAAAGAGTTTAAAAAGGATTCGATGTTTTCTGATGCGAACCATTGTGAAACGTTTCGTGAATTGACAATTCTTTGGCTAAAAGCTTGGTCACCAACTGTTCGTCAAACGACTGTCCACTACCAAAAAGAGATTCTTGCACGGTACCTATGTCCGTATTTTACGGATGATCTGCGACTGAAGCAGTTAACTCCCTTATTTGTAGAAGGTGCTTGGGCAGATATCCTGGCGATTCGCTCGAAACAAACAAAAAAATTTCTAGAAAAAGCTACATTAGAAAAAATCCGTTCCCTGCTCAAACAAATTCTAGCTTATGGCTATCGCCACGATTTAGTTCTATTTGATTTGAATAAGATTGTCTTGAAAATCCCAAATGATCGAAAAATTCCAGCGGTCCAGCGTAGAAAAAAGAAGTTTCTAGAGAAAGAAGAAATCAGTATACTTTTTCAGGCAATCAACGAGAAATATGAGACAAATAATGAAAATAATAAGATGGGAAAACTTTACTTGGATATGGCAGAATTTCTAATTCGAAATGGATTGAGGATTGGTGAGTTAAGTGCGTTGACGATTGAGAAAGTGGATTTTCAGTCGAAGAAGTTAGTGATTGATGAAGGCGTAGTGGCAGCTGGTAGAACCATTGAACAATACATACGCAATCCACCAAAAACAATCTCCTCTATTCGAGAAATCGATCTGGATGATCGTTCTCTTGCGATTATTCGAAATCGAATTCAAATAAATGAAGCGAGGCAAAAGGAAATGAGGCAACGAGAAAAAGGAACTTTTATAAGGACATATCAGCGAAAGAATCAAACTGCCTATCACAAAAAAGTGAAGGCTGCCGAGAACTTTCTTTTTTCAAACACAATTTTTCAGACCCAAAATGGTACGCCAGTTGTGTATCATTCGTTTAATGAGTTTATGAATGGACGGGGTAATAATAAAAAAACAGTGAAATGCGTGAAAGATATCTTAAGAGAAAAATATCCTGAGTTTAATAAACATGTTACTACGCATACTTTTCGCTACACGCATATTTCTCTCTTGGCAGAAGCCAACGTCCCCATCAAAGCCATCATGGATCGAGTGGGCCATGCCAATATGAAAACCACACTGGAAATTTATAATCAGGTAACGAATGCCACCAAAGAAAAAGTCATCCAAGAAGTCGATTCTTGGATTTTTTAGTGGATTTGTTTACCAAATACGTTTAGTATGCGTATATGAGAGGTCGTGAAAGCTATGATCTGCTCCAAGAATTAAGAGCAAAAATCGAAAATAGCTTTCCATATTTTTGTATTTTTTGAACTTAATTCCGCAGGAGCAATCGCTTGAGCACCGTTTGATAAGAGGTCGTGAGAGTGCTAGGTAGCTCCGATGACAATAAGAAAGAAATTTCTCAAACAGCTTTTCATGTTTTAGAAATTTATGGATTATTTCAAGGAGCTAGTACTTGAACACCGTTTAAAGAAGGTCGAAAATCAGTACGACTTTTCGACGTAAGGAGAAAGAAAATTAATGAATGAAACAATAAATTCCGCAGAGCGTAAGGTTTCTGCGTATATCCATATCCCGTTTTGCGAGCATATTTGTTATTACTGTGATTTTAATAAAGTCTTTCTAGAGGGGCAGCCGGTCGATGAATATGTTGAGAGGCTTTTGGAAGAAATGAGAATCATGATGGAGAAATATCCGGTGGCTGATTTAGAGACGTTATATGTTGGTGGTGGCACACCAACATCACTGTCAGCGAATCAGTTAGATCGCTTGTTGGCGGGCGCACGGGAAATCTTACCTTTTAAAGAGGGGAAAGAGTTTACTGTGGAAGCCAATCCTGGTGACCTTACGCGTGAGAAGCTGCAGGTGATGAAAAATTATGGGGTTAATCGTTTGTCAATGGGAGTGCAGACTTTTGACAATAAATTATTGAAAAAAATTGGTCGAAAGCATACCGCTGAAGATGTTTATCAAACGATGTCCTTTTTGGATGCGGAGAATTTTAATAATGTAAGTATTGATCTGATTTATGCTCTTCCAGGTCAAACACTTGAAGGATATCGGCAGACATTAGAGCAAGCTTTAGCGCTTGATTTACCTCATTATTCGTTGTACTCATTGATTTTAGAAAATAAAACAATGTTTATGAATTGGGTACGACAAGGGAGACTGGAGTTGCCAGATCAAGAAACAGAGACAAGGATGTTTGAAGAAACGATCGAGGCAATGGAGAAACATGGGCGTCACCAATATGAAATCAGTAATTTTGGTTTGACTGGGCATGAGTCTCAGCATAATTTGATGTATTGGAACAATGACCACTATTTTGGTTTTGGTGCAGGTGCTAGTGGCTATCTTGGGAATAATCGTTATCGAAATAAGGGACCGATCCAACATTATCTACGTCCATTGAGACAAGGGGAGTTGCCTATTTTAGAAAAAGAGGAACTGTCTAAGAAAAATCAGATAGAAGAAGAAATGTTTTTGGGATTGCGGAAAAAAATGGGGATTTCAAAAAAACACTTCCGAACGCGTTACCAATGTTCAATAGAATCATTGTATTCGACTGTGCTGATTGAGTTAGAAAAAGAGGGGCTGCTTGTTAATGATGATGAGAGAATCTATCTTACACCAAAAGGAATATTTTTAGGAAACAATGTATTTGAACGTTTTTTATTAGGAGATGAAATTTGAAACCATTTTTAAAACGTTAAATTTTTATAAAAAGCAAAAAAAGAAAGTAAAAAAGTATTTTTAAAAAGGTTTGAAAGGCTGATGAAACACTGATAGATCAATAGTCTTACTGGTTAACTCTGCTTTTAGCACTCGACTTAAGAGAGTGCTAAAAATAGAGTTATTTTTCTTGACACAGGTAGGGGTTCTTGCTATATTAGTAAGTGGGTTAGCACTTAGAAGATAAGAGTGCTAACAAGAGGTGAGGAAGATGTTAACACAAAGACAAAGTGAGATTTTACGTCTGATCATCCAAAGCTATACGAGTAGTGGCGTGCCCGTTGGTTCCAAAACGTTAATGGAAGAAGGAGTCGAGGCAAGCTCGGCAACAATTCGCAATGATATGAAAGCACTAGAAGATGAAGGTCTTTTGCTTAAGACTCACTCGTCTTCAGGAAGGATACCTTCAGTACTTGGCTATCGTTATTACGTGGACCATTTGCTAAAGCCGGCTCGTGTGCCAAACGATGATTTGCAACAGATTCGGCAGTCTTTAAGCAAAGAGTTTCATGAAATCAACGAGATCATCAAGCAATCTGCTGAAATTTTATCCCAGCTGACTAGTTATACGACTTTCTCGTTAGGGCCAGAAATCAAAGACCGCCGATTAACTGGATTTCGAATCATTCCTTTGAATAGCCGACAGATTATTGCAATCGTCGTGACGGACAAAGGCAATGTGGAAAGCCAAGTATTTACACTTCCAGAGAATTTAGGAAGTCAAGACCTAGAAAAAATGGTTCGCATTGTCAATGATCGTCTAGTGGGAGATCCTCTAGTGACGGTCTATCACAAATTGCGAACAGAAATTCCAATGATCTTGCATAAGTACTTCCAAACAACTGAAGGGATGTCTAATCTTTTTGATACGGTACTCGGTCATGCGTTTGAAGATAAAGTTTATGTAAGTGGACAAATGAATCTATTAGATTATGAACCACACCAGGATCTTGACCAATTCAAGTCGATGTTTTCCTTTATGACTGATACCTATGAATTGACGCAGATGATCGTACCGATGGATAGTGATATCCATATCAAGATCGGTACTGAACTAGGAAACGATCTTTTGCAGAATATGAGTATGATCCAAGCAAGTTACGAGATTGCCGGGCATGGTCGAGGTACAATAGCATTGTTAGGACCAACTAGCATGCCGTATTCTAAGATGTTTGGTTTGGTGGATGTCTATCGTCAGGAATTAGCGGTGAAACTTGCCGACTATTATCGCTCGCTTGATTTATCAGGTTCTTAGTGTTAAAACGGATTGTAAGGATTGGATTCTCCAAGTAAGGTTGAATCAATCAAACAGCTGACTGAATAATGAAAGGAAGACTGTATCGTGAAAGAAAACCAAGAAGAATTAGATCAAGAAGTTACGGATACTCATCCCGACCCGGAAATCGATATGGAAGCTGTCGAAGATTCCGGTGTTTCTGAAATTGAAGCTGAAGAATTTGAAATCGAGAATTTGAAAGCTGAACTTGAAGAAATGGAAGATAAATATTTGCGTGCTCGTGCAGAAATCGCGAATATGGCAAATCGTGGGAAGAACGAACGTGAACAGTTGCAAAAATATCGTTCGCAAGATTTAGCAAAAAAATTATTACCTTCTATCGATAACTTAGAACGTGCATTATCAACTGAAGTTTCCGATGACCAAGGTGCCAGCCTGAAAAAAGGTGTGGAAATGGTTTTGGAAAGTTTGAGACATGCACTTAGAGAAGAAGGTATTGAAAAAATCCCTGCAAAGGGTGAAGCATTCGATCCAAATCTCCATCAAGCGGTACAAACAGTACCGGCATCGGAAGATGTTCCTGCGGATACGATCGTAGAAGTGCTTCAAGAAGGCTACAAATTACATGACCGCGTGTTGAGACCGACAATGGTCATCGTTGCGCAGTAAAAAGTCATGATTGAATAAAAAAAGTTTAGTAAAGATAAGGAGACGTTAATTATGAGTAAAATTATCGGAATTGACTTAGGTACAACAAACTCTGCTGTTGCTGTATTAGAAGGAAACGAAGCAAAAATCATCGCAAATCCAGAAGGTAATCGTACAACTCCTTCTGTTGTATCATTTAAAAATGGTGAAATCCAAGTAGGTGAAGTAGCAAAACGTCAAGCAGTTACAAACCCAAATACGATTTCATCAATCAAACGCCATATCGGTGAAGCTGGCTTTAAAGTAGAAGCTGAAGGTAAATCTTATACACCTCAAGAAATCTCTGCAATGATCCTTCAATATATCAAAGGGTTTGCTGAAGATTATTTAGGCGAAAAAGTTGAAAAAGCTGTTATTACAGTTCCTGCTTACTTCAATGATGCGCAACGTCAAGCAACAAAAGATGCTGGGAAAATCGCTGGGTTAGAAGTGGAACGTATCGTTAACGAACCAACAGCTGCAGCACTTGCTTATGGTTTAGACAAAACAGACCGCGACGAAAAAATCTTAGTATTTGACCTTGGTGGTGGTACATTTGACGTATCTATCCTTGAATTAGGAGATGGCGTATTTGATGTATTGTCAACTGCTGGGGACAACCATTTAGGTGGGGATGACTTCGATAACAAGATCATCGACTACATGGTTGCAGAATTCAAGAAAGAAAATGGTATTGACTTAGCACAAGATAAAATGGCGTTGCAACGTTTGAAAGATGCTGCAGAAAAAGCGAAAAAAGATTTATCAGGTGTTTCTAGCACACAAATCAGCTTGCCATTTATTACTGCCGGAGAAGCTGGACCTTTACACTTAGAAATGACATTGACTCGTGCAAAATTTGATGAATTAACAGCTGATTTAGTTGAACGTACAAAAGTTCCAGTACGTCAAGCGTTGAAAGATGCTGGTTTGTCACAATCAGAAATCGATGAAGTGATCTTAGTCGGTGGTTCAACACGTATTCCTGCTGTTGTAGAAGCAGTTCGAAAAGAAACAGGTAAAGAACCAAATAAATCAGTGAACCCGGATGAAGTAGTTGCTATGGGTGCTGCAATCCAAGGTGGAGTTATCACTGGTGATGTGAAAGATGTTGTTTTACTTGATGTCACTCCATTATCATTAGGTATCGAAACAATGGGTGGTGTATTTACAAAATTGATCGATCGCAATACAACGATCCCTACAAGTAAATCACAAGTATTCTCAACAGCTGCAGATAATCAACCAGCAGTAGATATCCATGTATTACAAGGGGAACGTCCGATGGCTGCTGACAATAAAACATTGGGTAGATTCCAATTGACAGATATTCCTGCTGCACCACGTGGAATCCCTCAAATCGAAGTAACTTTTGATATCGACAAAAACGGGATCGTTAACGTGTCAGCTAAAGATTTAGGTACACAAAAAGAACAAAAAATTACAATTAAATCTTCTTCAGGTTTAACAGATGAAGAAATTGAACGTATGGTCAAAGATGCTGAATCAAATGCAGAAGCAGATAAAGCTCGTAAAGAAGAAGTAGATCTTCGTAACGATGTAGATGCATTACTATTCTCTGTTGACAAAACATTGAAAGAATTAGAAGGTAAAGTTGACGAAGAAGAAGTGAAAAAAGCAGAAGCAGCTCGTGATGAATTAAAAGCAGCTGTAGAAGCAAACAATATCGAAGAAATGAAAACAAAACGAGACGCATTGAACGAAATCGTACAAAACCTTACTGTAAAACTTTACGAACAAGCTGCACAACAACAAGCACAAGAAAATCCAGAAGCAGCACAAGGTGGAGCTGACGACGTTGTCGATGCTGACTTTGAAGAAGTCGATGGTGACGACAAAAAATAATTGACTCGTCGAGTTGTTTGTAAATAGGCTATTTATATGGAAGACAAGTCTTGAATAGAGCTGAGATCTCTTCGCGTGTTCAAGCTTGTCTTCATTAGAGAAAGGCCTTTGGACACTTTAGTAAGCAGAGGTCGCTAAGAAAACGATAGAGCCATAAAAGTTTGAAATAGTCAGCCGATAATGGTTTTATGGCTCTGTTTCTTTAAGACTGCGCATGTTTAAAGCCAAAGTTGCTACTTTGGCTTTTTCTTTTGAAAATACTTCAAAGTTGCAGTTTTTGTTTTAGTAAAAATATGATATGATAACAAGCGACGTGGAAATGATGAGAACCAATAGGAGGAAAGCCTATGGCAACAAAACGTGATTATTATGAAGTCTTAGGGCTCGCAAAAGGAGCTTCTGAAGACGAAATCAAAAAAGCTTATCGTAAGCTATCAAAGAAATACCATCCAGATATCAATAAAGAACCTGATGCAGAAGAAAAATTCAAAGAAGTATCAGAAGCTTATGAGATTTTAAGTGACCCGCAAAAGCGTGCTGCCTATGATCAATATGGTCATGCTGGTACCGATCCTAATTATGGAGCTGGCGGAGCCGGTGGTGGCTTTGGCGGCGGATTCGGTGGATTCTCTGGCGGTGGCTTTGGTGGATTTGAAGACATCTTTGATTCATTCTTTGGAGGAGGCGGCCGAACGGTTGATCCTAATGCCCCTCGTCAAGGAGCGGATTTACAATATACTGTAGACCTTTCTTTTGAAGAAGCGATTTTTGGTGTTGAAAAAGAAATCAAATACAACCGTGAAGAAGTCTGTCACACATGTAATGGGAATGGTGCAAAACCAGGAACACAACCAACGACTTGTCACAAATGTCATGGAGCAGGTACGATCAATGTAGAACGTCAGACACCACTTGGACGAGTGATGAGTCGTCAAACATGTGATGTCTGTCATGGTACTGGGAAAGAAATCAAAGATCCTTGTCCAACTTGTCATGGTTCTGGTCATGAAAAGAAAGCTCATTCAGTGAAGGTAAATGTACCAGCTGGTGTAGAAGAAGGGCAACAAATGCGTTTAGCTGGCCAAGGTGAGGCTGGTGAAAATGGTGGGCCTTTCGGTGATCTTTATGTTATTTTCCGTGTAGAAGAAAGTGATATCTTTGATCGTGATGGTTCAGAAATCTATTATGAATTACCTTTGAGTTTTGTTCAAGCTGCGTTAGGTGACGAAGTACAAGTGCCGACTGTCCATGGGGATGTGAAATTGAAAATTCCTGCGGGAACTCAAACTGGGACAAACTTCCGTCTACGTGGTAAGGGTGCGCCTAAGCTTCGTGGTGGGGCTACGGGTGACCAACATGTCAAAGTGAAACTGATCACGCCTAAGAATCTTAATGAGCAACAACGTGAAGCCTTGCGTGCATTTGCTGAAGCAGGTGGAATGAAGGTTGAAGAACAACAAGAAGATGGCTTCTTTGATAAGGTCAAGGATGCGTTTGGTGGAAAAAAGCGTAAATAGTCGTTTTTGATAGCTTGAAGGCGATTGTTTTAGTCAAATTAAAAAATGAAGACCGAGTAACAACTGTTGGATCGCATTGCTGTTGTTTACTCGGTCTTTTTATACTGAATGGGATATTGCTGATATTTTGTATTTGCACATGAAAAAAGCGAATCGAGGCTGAGACAGAAGTGTTTCTTACTTTTGCCCAGCCTCGATCCGTTTTTTTGTGTACCTATAGTTCTTTATGAATGGTGTTCATTTCAATATCTGACGAGATCAGATGTTCAATACTTTATCTAAGAAATCTTTTGTTCGTTCATTTTGTGGATGTTCAAAGATTTGTTGTGGTGTGCCATCTTCTAGAAAGTTTCCATCATCGATGAACATGACGCGATTAGCGACTTCTTTAGCAAAGCCCATTTCATGGGTAACGATGACCATGGTCATTCCTTGTTTGGCTAACTTTTTCATAACATTCAATACATCGCCAACCATTTCTGGATCAAGAGCAGAAGTTGGTTCATCGAATAACATGATGTCAGGATTCATCGCCAATGCGCGTGCGATAGCGACACGTTGTTTTTGTCCGCCGGAAAGCATTTCTGGATACATATCTTTCTTATCTTCGAGACCGACAGTTTGAAGCAATTTGATTGCTTTTTTCTCTGCGGCTTCTCTTGTTTCTTTTTTAAGATCCATTGGAGCTAAAATGATATTTTCTAAAACTGAAAGGTGAGGGAACAGGTTGAAATGTTGGAATACCATTCCAATATGCTGTCTCACAAGATTGATGTCTGTATTTTTATCCATCAAATGTGCGCCGTCAATGATGATATCGCCATCTGAAGGTTCTTCTAGACGATTCAAACAACGAAGAAAAGTACTTTTTCCTGAACCAGAAGGACCGATGATACAAACAACATCGCCTTCATTGATTGAAACGTTGATGTCGTTCAAAACAGTATTGTCACCGTATTTTTTTACAAGATGTTCTACCAAGATTTTTTCTGCCATGTTATTTCACCTTCTTTTCTAAAACTTTTGCTAATTTAGTTAGGGCAGTGATCAAGATCAAATACATGATTGCGATGATCAAGTACACATACGTACTTTGCGTCGTACGGGCAACGATGATTTTACCAGTTTGCAATAATTCGACAACGCCAATTGCTGAAATAATGGTTGTATCTTTTAATGAGATAACAAATTGGTTGACGAATGATGGTAACATGATCTTGATTGCTTGTGGCAAAATGATTTTTTGCATTGTACGGTTGTATGGCAAACCTAGACTGCGAGATGCTTCCATTTGACCTACTGGTACAGCTTTGATCCCACCGCGGACAATCTCAGCGATATACGCGCTAGCATTCAAAGTCAATGTGATGATCCCGGCAATAAAATCAGGGATGGTAAATCCAAGAATACCTGGTAGTCCAAAGAAAATGAAAAATGCTAGTACCATCATTGGGATACCACGGATAATATCGACATAGATGGTAGCAAGTGTACGTAATGCACGGATCGGTGCTACACTGAATAAGCCGAAAATGATTCCCACGATCAGTGCTAAAGCAAATGAGATCAGCGTTAAAAGAATCGTTTTCCATAAACCTTTAAGTAAGGATTTGTAATTATTTTGGATCAAACCAACGATTGTTGATTCGTTTGCTTTTGTTTTTTCTGAACTGCTGTCATCTGAAATGTATTTATTGATGATTTTATCGTATTCGCCAGTACGTTTTAATTCTTTTAAACCTTCGTTGAACATCTGAAGAAGTTCTTGGTTTTGGCCTTTTTTGACAGCAAATGCATAAACACCGCCTGATTCTCTTTTGATTGGTGTTTCAAGTGCTTGTCCTTGTTTGATGGCATAACCGATTACTGGATAGTCATCCATCATAGCGTCGATGGCGCCAACTTTCAAGCCGTCATACAATTGATCGGCTGCGTCGAAATATTTGATTTTGTAGCCATATTTACTCTGATTAGCATCTAAAAAGTCCGCACTTTCAGTTCCTACCTTGGCGCCAACAGTTTTATTTTTTAGGTCTTTATATGATTTGATTGAAGTATCGCCCTTTTTGACAGCGATTTGGATACCGCTGTTGAAATAAGGATCAGAAAAATCATAACTTTGTTTTCGTTCATCTGTTACGGTCATTCCTGAAATCATACCGTCGGCTTGGCCGGAGTCTAGAGCTTGTAGAGCAGCAGCGAAACCGCGATAATCCATGCGGATATTGATGCCTTGGAGTTTTGAGATAGCTTCCATGAGTTTGACGTCAATTCCTTCATATTCACCATCAGCATTCTGAAATTCGAATGGTGCAAAAGCCGAATCGCTTGCAATGACGTAAGTGTCTTTTTTAGGCTCTATTTTTTGCATCGTCTCGCTTGTACTTGATTCCGTAGTTTTTGTATTGTCAGCTTGTACACTGTAGCCAGTGGCAAATGTAACAAGTCCTGTCATTATGAAAATAATTGAGTAAAGCAAATGCCTTTTTTTCATAATCAACCTCCTAAGTTTTTCAATAACTATTTCATGTTTTTATATTATAGGCGAAAATAGATAAACTAGACAAGATTTTGTGCATAAAAAAATGAAAAAAATCTCTTTTACTAACATCTTATGTTATAAAATATGACATTTGTGATAAAAAAAGCTGACATTCTTTCGTGACGCATTTAAGTGGCGAAAGTATGTTCGGTGTGGTATAATTTCTAAACAGGGAATGCCTTTGCTTTCCTTTTCTTTTTGCGGGTCGTAAAATGAAAGGGAGAGAATGAAAAGGAGGATGAAAAATGATAGAAAGAGATACCTCCCGCCACTTTGAACTAGTGTCGAAATATCAGCCAGCTGGTGATCAGCCAGAAGCAATCACTCAGTTAGTTGATGGCGTGATAAAGGGTAAAAAAGCACAGATACTATTAGGCGCAACAGGAACAGGGAAAACTTATACGATTTCGAATTTGATCGAGAAAGTAAATAAGCCAACCTTGATCATTGCCCATAACAAGACATTAGCTGGTCAATTGTATGGAGAGTTTAAGGAGTTCTTTCCGAATAATGCGGTGGAATACTTTGTTTCTTATTATGATTATTATCAACCAGAAGCTTATGTGCCATCGAGCGATACGTATATTGAAAAAGATTCAAGTGTAAACGACGAGATCGATAAATTACGACATTCAGCGACGAGTTCTTTATTAGAAAGAAACGACGTGATCGTGATTGCCTCCGTTTCTTGTATTTTTGGATTGGGGTCACCCTTTGAATACCAAAAACAAGTGGTATCGATCAGACAAGGAGCAGAACTAGATCGTAATCAATTGATTCGGAGTTTGGTAGGCATACAATTTGAACGAAATGATATTGATTTTCAGCGCGGTCGTTTTCGAGTGCGCGGTGACGTCGTGGAAATTTTCCCAGCTTCACGTGATGAGCGGGCGTTACGAGTAGAGTTTTTTGGTGATGAAGTTGAGAGGATCAGAGAAGTCAATGCCTTAACAGGAGAAGTACTTGGCGAGACGGAACATGTAGCTATCTTCCCAGCCACTCACTTTGTAACGAATGATGAACATATGGAACATGCAGTGGCGAATATAAAAGCTGAACTTGAGCAACGACTAGCCGTTCTGCGTAATGAAAACAAGCTGCTTGAAGCACAGCGGTTGGAACAGCGAACAAATTACGATATTGAAATGATGTTGGAGATGGGATATACCTCAGGGATCGAGAATTATTCGCGACATATGGACGGACGTAAAGAAGGAGAACCGCCTTATACGTTACTTGACTTTTTCCCGGAAGATTCGTTGATCGTAGTGGATGAGTCACATGTTACGATGCCACAAATCCGAGGAATGTATAATGGCGACCGTGCCAGAAAACAAATGCTGGTAGATTATGGGTTCCGTTTACCATCTGCGCTGGACAATCGACCTTTACGACTAGAAGAGTTTGAAAAACATGTAAATCAGATCGTTTATGTTTCTGCTACACCAGGACCATATGAGTATGAACAGACTGATACGGTAATTCAACAGATTATTCGCCCAACTGGATTGCTTGACCCAATCATTGAAGTACGGCCGATCATGGGACAAATCGATGATCTTGTCGGAGAAATCAATGAACGAGTTGAAAAAGATCAGCGGGTCTTTGTGACAACGTTAACGAAAAAAATGTCAGAGGATCTAACGGATTATTTCAAAGAATTAGGAATCAAAGTCAAATATCTTCACAGTGATATCAAAACACTTGAACGAACGGAGATTATCCGAGACTTGCGTCTAGGAGAATTTGATGTTTTAGTCGGAATCAATTTACTTCGTGAAGGACTTGATGTGCCTGAAGTGTCTCTAGTGGCTATTTTGGATGCGGATAAAGAAGGATTCTTACGTAGTGAGCGATCATTGGTCCAAACTATTGGGCGTGCTGCAAGAAACTCAGAAGGTAAAGTAATCATGTATGCAGACAGAGTAACTGACTCTATGCGGTTAGCGATGGATGAAACTGCACGACGTCGTACGGTCCAAGAGGCTTACAATAAAGAACATGGTATCGTGCCTAAGACGATCATCAAAGAAATTCGTGATTTGATTTCCATTACTAAGGAATCTGAAGATGATGCGAAAGAAACAGTCCAAGTATCCTACGAAGAAATGTCCCGAGAGGAAAAAGCTACATTATTAATGAAATTAGAAAAAGAAATGAAAGATGCTGCCAAAGCTTTAGATTTCGAGACCGCCGCCAATGTACGGGATATGATTCTTGAATTAAAAGCTTCAGAGTAGGAGGATGACATGGCTAACGATAAAATTATTATTCATGGTGCAAGAGCACACAACTTAAAAAATGTGAACGTAACGATCCCTAGAGACAAGTTCGTGGTGGTAACTGGACTATCGGGTTCAGGGAAAAGTTCTCTAGCTTTCGACACACTATATGCAGAAGGACAAAGAAGGTATGTTGAAAGTCTTTCTGCTTATGCACGGCAGTTTTTAGGTCAGATGGATAAACCAGATGTCGACAGTATCGATGGTCTGAGTCCAGCAATTTCGATCGATCAAAAAACGACAAGTAAAAATCCACGATCAACTGTAGGAACAGTGACAGAAATCAATGACTATCTGCGCCTACTTTTTGCTCGTGTCGGTCATCCTATCTGTCCGAATGATCATATCGAAATCACGAGTCAATCAGTTGACCAAATGGCGGATCAAGTATTGGAATTGCCAGAACGAACAAAGATCCAGGTTTTGGCGCCGATCATCGTGAAGAAAAAAGGACAACATAAAAAAGTGTTTGAACGTATCCAAAAAGAAGGGTACGTTCGGGTGCGTGTAGATGGTGAGATTTATGATCTAAGCGAAGTACCAGAACTTGAAAAAAATAAAAAACACGATATTGCTATCGTTATCGATCGGATCGTCATCAAAGAGGGCATTCGCTCAAGATTATTTGACTCGATCGAAGCAGCATTACGTTTAGCAGATGGGTATGTTCTAGTTGATGTGATCGGCGAAGATGAAATGTTGTTCAGCGAGCATTATTCATGTCCTTATTGCGGATTTACGGTGGGAGAATTGGAACCAAGATTGTTTTCCTTCAATGCACCATTTGGAGCGTGTCCTGACTGTGATGGTTTAGGAGTCAAACTGGAAGTGGACCAAGATCTTGTGATCCCGGATCGGACGAAAACACTAAGCCAAGGAGCGATTATCCCTTGGAACCCAATCAGTTCACAATATTATCCGCAAATGTTAGCGCAAGCGTGTGAGAGTTATGGCATTGATATGGATACGCCATTCGAAGAGTTGCCAACAGAGCATCAAGAAATCATTTTGAATGGGACAGATGAGATTTTTCATTTCCATTACGAAAACGATTTTGGCGGTGTTCGAGATGTTGAAACGACCTTTGAAGGTGTTTTGAAAAACATCAAAAGAAGATACCATGACACGAATAGTGATTTTACAAGAGAACAAATGAGACAATATATGACAGAACTTACATGTCAAACATGTAAAGGATATCGCTTGAATCCGCAAGCTTTGTCTGTACAGATCAATGGAACGAATATTGGTCAAACAAATGAATTGTCTATTCAAAAAGCCGTGAACTTCTTTTCTACTTTGACACTTTCAGAACAGGAAAAGATCATTGCTCGCCCAATATTGAAAGAAGTCAATGACCGTTTGTCATTTCTAGAAAATGTTGGCTTGGATTATTTAACATTGAGCCGTGCTTCTGGTACGTTATCAGGAGGTGAAGCACAACGCATTCGTCTAGCTACTCAAATCGGGTCAAATCTTTCCGGTGTGTTATATATCTTAGATGAACCATCGATTGGTCTCCATCAACGGGACAATGATCGTTTGATCGGTTCTTTGAAAAAAATGCGTGACTTGGGAAATACATTGGTGGTAGTCGAACATGATGAAGATACGATGCGCGCTGCTGATTATCTGATTGATGTAGGGCCTGGTGCAGGGCATCAAGGTGGCGAGATCGTAGCGGCTGGTACGCCAGCAGAAGTGGCTGCGGATGAACATTCATTAACAGGACAATATCTATCAGGTAAAAAACGAATCTCGGTTCCGAAAACGCGACGTAAAGGAAATGGCAAAGCGATAAAAATCACTGGGGCAACGGAAAATAATTTGAAAAATGTTTCAGTTGAATTTCCTTTAGGCGAATTTGTGGCCGTTACAGGAGTATCTGGTTCAGGAAAAAGTACGTTAGTGAACAGTATCTTGAAACGAGCACTTGCACAAAAAATCAATCGTAACTCTGCAAAACCTGGGAAGTTCAAGACGATCACAGGATATGATAGCATTGAAAAAATCATCGATATCGACCAAAGTCCCATTGGTAGAACGCCACGAAGTAATCCAGCAACGTATACAAGTGTCTTCGATGATATCAGAGATCTATTTGCTAAAACCAATGAAGCAAAAATGCGCGGATACAAAAAAGGGCGTTTTAGTTTCAACGTCAAAGGTGGACGTTGTGAGGCTTGTCGTGGAGATGGGATCATCAAGATCGAAATGCATTTCTTACCAGATGTATATGTCCCTTGTGAGGTATGTCATGGAAAACGATACAACTCTGAAACACTGGAAGTCCATTATAAAGGGAAAAGCATTGCAGATATCTTAGAGATGACAGTAGAAGATGCTGTAGAATTTTTCGAACCAATTCCTAAGATACGTCGTAAACTACAAACTATCGTAGATGTTGGTTTAGGTTACGTGACGATGGGGCAACCTGCGACAACGCTATCCGGTGGGGAAGCACAACGGATGAAGTTAGCAAGTGAGTTGCACAAGATTTCTAATGGCAAAAACTTTTATATCTTAGATGAACCTACAACAGGACTGCACACAGATGATATTGCACGGTTACTCGATGTACTGCAACGTTTAGTTGATGCGGGGAATACAGTGCTTGTCATCGAACACAATCTCGACGTCATCAAAACAGCAGATCACATCATTGATCTAGGACCAGAAGGTGGAGAAGGCGGTGGCACGATTTTAGCTACTGGCACGCCTGAGGAATTGATCAAAGTCAAAGAAAGTTATACAGGTCGCTACCTAAAAAAAGTAATGGATTAAAGAACAAAAAATAGAAATGTTATATGATAGTTAAAAAAGAATTAAAAGAGCGGATTAACTCTTGTGTTATTAACGGCTATATTCTAGAATACGTTACATGGTAGTTCTTTCTACACTGATTAGTATAGATAAAAACTTCCTATAAGTTCAATCCGTTCAAAAAAGAATTGAGCAATCGGAGGAGTTTCCTTTGATTGCTTTTTTCTTTATGGTATGATATTCCTTGTGTAGTTAGAAAAGAAAACTAGAGATTATGAGTAAGTGAGAGATAAAAATGAAGAGTATTGAAAAAGAAGAATTTATCCCTATTTTATTAGGCAGCGATATGAATGTTTATGGCATGGCACGTTCCTTCCATGAAGCGTATGGAAAAGTTTGTCAGGCGTATGCCTCAAATCAATTAGCACCCACTCGGTACAGCAAGATCGTCAATGTAGAGGTGATTCCAGGATTTGACAAAGATCCAGTGTTTATCGAAACAATCGTACGATTGGCAAAAGAAAAGTATTCAGATGATACCAAGAAATATCTTTTGATTGCTTGTGGAGATGGATATGCTGAATTGATTTCTCAACACAAAGAAGAACTTTCAGAATACTTTATCTGTCCTTACATTGATTACTCGTTATTTGAACGTTTGATCAACAAAGTAAGTTTTTATGAAGTATGTGAGGAGTATAAACTACCTTACCCAAAAACATTAATCGTAAGAAAAGAGATGTTAGCAAGTGGCCGGTTAGAACAAGAAATTCCATTTGAATTTCCTGTCGCATTAAAACCTGCAAACAGTGTAGAATATTTATCGGTTCGCTTTGAAGGCCGTAAAAAAGCATTTATTATCAACGACCGTGAAGAGTTTGATTTGATTTTAGGACGGATCTATGAAGCAGGTTATACGAGTGAAATGATCGTACAAGATTTCATTCCTGGCGATGATAGCAACATGCGTGTTTTGAATGCATATGTAGACGAAAATCACCAAGTACGTATGATGTGTTTAGGTCATCCGTTATTGGAAGATCCTACACCAGCTTCTATTGGAAACTATGTGGTGATCATGCCTGATTACAATGAAAAAATCTATCAAACGATCAAACGTTTTTTAGAAGAAATCAAGTATACAGGTTTTGCGAATTTTGATATGAAATATGATTCAAGAGATGGAGAATACAAATTGTTTGAAATCAATCTTCGTCAAGGAAGAAGTAGTTTCTTTGTTACTTTAAATGGTTTGAATCTAGCAAAATTTGTAACAGAAGACCGCGTATTCGGAGAACCTTTTACCGAAACAACGTATGGTACGAATCAATCTGACAAAGCAAAATTGTGGATGGGTGTACCTAAAAAAATCTTTTTAGAGTATGCGAAAGAAAACGAAGACAAAAAGATCGCCACACAAATGATTAAAGAAAATCGTTATGGAACAACTGTTTTTTATGAGAAAGATCGATCTTTTAAACGTTGGTTGTTGATGAAATATATGTTCAGAAACTACATTCCTCGATTCAAAAAATACTTTCATGTGAAAGAAGGCTAATTCATGGAAAACTTTTTCAGTATTTTAGGTGGAATGGGTACGATGGCAACTGAGAGCTTTATCCGCTTGATCAATCATCGAATAAAGGCGACAAAAGATCAGGACTATTTGAACTATGTTCTGTTCAATCATGCAACAGTGCCCGATCGTACAGCGTTCATCTTAGACGATAAAAAGGAAGATCCAATGCCTTATTTGCTAGATGATATCAAAAAGCAAAATTTGTTAGAACCAAATTTTATTGTTTTAACATGCAATACGGCACATTACTTTTTTGATGAATTGCAAGCCGCGACACCAATCCCAATCTTGCATATGCCAAGAGAAGCTGCCAATGAACTTGTTCGGCAACAGACATCTGGAAAAGTAGCTATTTTAGGAACTGAAGGCAGTATGAAGGCTGGTATTTATGAAGCTGAAGTAAGAAATTTAGGGTTTGAAGTCGTGATCCCTGATCAATTGCTTCAAGAAAAAATCAATTATTTGATTTATCATGAAATCAAAGAGTCTGATCGGTTGAACAAAGACTTATATTTTGAGATTTTAGATGAAGCAGTCGGACGTTTGAATTGCGAAAAAGTTATTTTAGGCTGCACAGAGTTATCTTTAATGCAAGAATTCGCATCAAATAATCCTTATCCAGTGATTGATGCGCAATCGTTGATTGCAGATCGGACGATTGAACTTGCATTAGAAAATCGAAAAAAGCTACCTGAATCTGTGTGATCTACTCCAAAAGACAGGTAGATGGAATAGCATACGTATGATTATTCAAAAGGATAAGCTAGATGATTTCGAAAATACTCAATCTTATTTTCGAATGATCTGGCTTATTTTTTTGAGAAAAATAGTCTTTGTATTACTATAGGGAGATTCAAAAATTCATAATAATTGCTTCAGGGATTGGTTCATTTTTAATAAAAAATAGATTTAAGTGGAAATGATACGCCCGGAGTGATATAATTTTAAAGATAATGTACGAGAGGAGGCCGTTACACGATGGCTGATAATTTACAATTAGTGATTATTACGGGAATGAGTGGAGCAGGTAAAACGGTAGCAATCCAAAGTTTTGAAGATATGGGGTATTTTTGTATCGATAACATGCCACCAAGACTGATCCCGAAATTCTGGGAATTGATCAAAGAATCAGGAAAAGTGACAAAAATGGCATTGGGCGTCGATTTGCGTTCGCGCTCGTTTTTTGAAGAAATCCAAAACATGTTAGTTGAAATTGAAAATACTAATTTTATCGATACATCGATTTTATTTTTAGATGCTTCAGATGAGGAACTAGTTGCCCGCTACAAAGAAACAAGAAGGACCCACCCTATGGCTATGGATGGTTTAGTGACAGAAGGTATCCGTAAAGAGCGTGCAATATTAAATGATTTGAAGACGCAAGCATCGTTAGTCATTGACACGACGACGCTGACTCCTCGCCAACTTCGTGAGAAAATCAATCATTCTTTCAAATCAAAGGGAGATCAAGGATTTCGCATCGAATTTGTTTCTTTTGGCTTCAAATATGGGTTGCCAATCGATTCAGACATCGTTATGGATGTTCGTTTCTTGCCAAACCCACATTATATCCCAGAGTTAAGACCGTTAACAGGAAAAGACAAACCTGTCTATGACTATGTGATGTCATTTGATGAAACACAGTCATTCTATAGTAAATTCTTGGATCTGCTAGAGACCGTATTGCCAGGATACATTAAAGAAGGAAAAAGCAGTCTTACTGTTGCAATCGGATGTACCGGTGGTCAGCATCGATCAGTGGCCTTGACAGAACGTCTAGCAGAAGCACTAGGTCAAACGTACAAAGTGAATGTAACTCATCGTGATAAGGATAAGCGGAAAGAGACGGTGAATCGGTCGTGAAAATGAAGACATATCGCATCCGCAAGCCTAAAATCGTCGTTGTTGGCGGTGGAACGGGATTACCTGTCATATTGAAAAGTTTGCGCAATCAAGGTGCGGATATTACCGCAATTGTAACTGTGGCGGATGATGGCGGGAGTAGTGGTGAAATCAGAGAATCAATTGCAATGGCTCCGCCAGGTGATTTGAGAAATGTTTTGGTTTCTCTATCTGACATGCCCCAATTTTATGAGGATATTTTTCAGTATCGTTTTAAAAAAGAAGATCAGTTTTTAGCAAACCATACAATTGGAAACCTGATCATTGCAGCAGTAGCTGAAATGAGAGGAAGTACATATGAGGCAATTCAACTATTAGCTAGAATGATGCATGTTGATGGTCACATTTATCCTTCTTCTGAAACACCACTGACATTACATGCTGTTTTCAAAGATGGAACAACGGCAATCGGAGAATCAAAGATCGCCATCGATCGGAAAACGATCGATCATGTTTATGTAAGAAATACAACAGATGATAAAGAAGCAAAGGCTGCACGAAAAGTAGTTTCCGCGATCATGGAAGCAGATATGGTCGTCTTAGGTCCAGGTAGTTTATTCACTAGCATTCTGCCAAATCTAGTCATCCCTGAAATTGGTGAGGCAATCGTGCAGACAGAGGCTGAAGTCGTTTATATCTGTAACATCATGACCCAAAAAGGAGAAACCGAACACTTTAGCGATGCGGATCATATCCGTGTGCTTCATGAGCATTTGAAGCAACCGTTTATCGACACGGTCTTGGTAAATACGGAAAAGGTTCCTGAAGGATATATGGACCCGGAAATCTATGATGAATACCTCGTGCAAGTTGCACATGATTTTAATGGACTTAGAAATGAAGGGTGCCGTGTCGTTTCTACGGATTTCTTAGAATTGAAAAATGGCGGCGTATTCCATGATGGTGAAAAAGTAGTGGAAGAACTTTTCCGCTTAGTATTTGGATCAAAACTGTAAATTTTTAAGACAAATGAGTGAAAAGAGAAAGGAGGGAATAGAATGTCTTTTGCGGCAGATGTGAAAAAAGAACTGACTGGGTTAGAGGTTCACAGAGAACATGCGAAAGCAGAATTAGCAGCCTTGCTAAGGATGAATGGTTCTTTAGGCATCGTGAACCAACAATTTATTTTGAACGTCCAGACAGAAAATGCGGCAATCGCTAGGCGTATCTATTCTCTTTTGAAAGATCATTATAATGTTCGAAGTGAATTACTTGTTCGGAAAAAAATGAAATTAAAAAAGAATAATGTATATATCGTGCGATTGAAGCAAGGTACAAAAAACGTATTGATGGATTTAGATATTATGGATGGCATGATGTTCAATGGGCATGTCTCGGATGAAATCATGGGGAATTCTCAAAAGATGCGGTCCTATTTACGTGGTGCATTTATGGCTTCTGGCTCTGTCAATAATCCAGAAACTAGTCGTTATCATTTAGAAATCTTTTCAATTTATGAACAACACAATCAGGATATTTGCGATATGCTGAATTACTACGGTCTCCATGCTCGGACATTGGAAAGACGTAACGGCTATATTTCCTATTTAAAAGGTGCAGAAAAAATCGCAGACTTTTTGACGTTGATCGGTGCAACGAATTCGATGTTGCGATTTGAAGATGTACGTATCGTTCGGGATATGAGAAACTCTGTCAATCGGCTTGTAAATTGTGAAACTGCTAACCTTAATAAAACAATTGATGCAGCGTCAAAACAAATTGAAAACATTGAGTTGATCGAAGCTAGAGTGGGGTTACATGCATTACCAGAAAAATTGCAAGAAATAGCCGAATTAAGATTACAACATCCAGAAGTTAGTTTGAAAGAACTAGGAGAAATGATCCCGTCAGGAGCAATCTCTAAATCGGGAATCAACCATCGGATTCGTAAAATCAATGAATTTGCGGAAAAATTGAAAGAAGAAGCAAGTTGATCATCAGACTTTGCTTTTTTTGCGACAAATAAACTCGAAATTGACCTATTTTCATCTGTGTGTGGATATCGAAAATAAAACTTTTTTTGAATTTTTCTTATACAATTTTTTAGAGAGTCAGGACAATCGAATGCCCGGCCTCTTTTTTTTGGTTTAAGTAAAAATAGTTTCTTTTTTTTGGAGAATCTTTAGTAAGCTTAGTACATAGAATCATTTTTTAGGAGATGAGGAAGGTGGGTCAGACGATGGATGAAAAAACAGAATCTGGTAAGAAAAAAATGAAAGAAGATGAAAAGATCAAGCAACAAGTAATTGACCAAATCGCACAAGGAACAAGTATCACTGCAATTTCAAAAAAAATGCATCTAATGTCAAGTGAAAAAACCAAACAACTATTAGTTGACCACATCTGTGAGCAATTGAAAGCAAAAAAAACGATGGAAATGATTGCAGAGAGTTTAAATAAATTTCCGACAGAAATCGTCAAGATCCTAAACGATTATACGATACAACAATTACAACAAGGAGTATCACCAGTTATTCTTTCAGAAAAAATACCTATTGGCCTAGAAGAGATTATCCAGTATCGCAATACATATTTAGTCAATAAAATTGAAGAAGGAGAGTCTCTTCGATCGTTGGGGAAGAAGTTTGGTATGGCACAAAAAGTGGTAAAGGAGATTTGGCATACAGCTATGCTCATGCAGATTTCCACGGGACGAACGCTTGAAGAAGTTGCCTTTGACTTCAGATTGAGTCTAGAAGAGATTTGGACGATCCAAATTGAACATTTGGTCAAAAAAATCGGTGAAGAACAGCCATTGACAGTTTATGAGCAAAAAATGTTTGAGCCAACTTATCTAAAGGAATTAAATGAGCAACATCAACAGGTTCGAACGGCCTTAAAAAAATGTCCCTCACATAAAAAAGTAGCGAAGCAATTAAATCTTAGTACGACTACTGTCACGAAGATTCAGAATTTGGCAATCCTTACGAAGCTTGCAAAAGGAAAAACAATTGAAGTTATTGGAGCGGAATTATTCATTGATTGTGAGAAGGTCAAAAAAGTCAGAAATCAGTATATCGCGCAAAAAGTTCTAGAAGGTAAAACATATGTACATCTTCATAAAAAAATAAATACCAGTCAGCACATCATAGAGAAAAAAGCAATAGCGACAAAGATCGTGAGTAAGCGGCAAGCACCTTCAATAGTAAAGAATCTAAAATACTTTGAGGTGGATGAAAAAACAAAAAATGGGATCATTCAGTTGTGTCAAAATAAAATAGAAATCAACACCATAGCAAAGCAATTTTCGATTAATCGTAGAACTGTACTAAAAATTAGAAAAGAGGCCATTCTTACAGATTTAAACAACGGGATAACAAGAGAAGAAGTAAGAAAAAAATTCAATCTGCCGTTAAAATCGATCATATACATTATAGGACATACATCGTTAGCAAGGTACCCTAATATTAAACGATTAACAAACAACTCAGCAACAATCGCTCAGAAAAAAAGAGCGGTACAGTTATTTAATAGGGGACATAAGATTAAAGAAGTTGTAGACCTCACAGGAATTCCAAAAAATACAGTCCGTCAAATAAGTGTAAGAGTGAGCCGTGAAAGAAATGTGGTCTTTAAAAAAGAATGGTATCCGGAAGAAAAACAAAAAGCAATTTTAAATTATTTAGATACATCGAAAAGCTTAGAGCTAACTGCTGCTCGTTTTAATGTGAGTAAAATAACCATTTGTCGGATGGCAAGCAGAGCACAGGAAGTGAAAGAGAAAAGAGAACAGTGGGATAAAAAGCAGACAGTTAAAAAAGAGCCTCTAAATAAGTTGAAATGGGGAGCCATTCATAAAAGTTTACATGAAACGAAAGACGCAAGAGAAGCTTCCACTTCAAGAAACCATTCCTTTAGCATAGAAAAATAATTTTTTGTTACAAGAAGAATTGCTGTTTATACTTAGAGGCTGAGACAAAAGTAAGAAAACACTGTTGTCTCATTCTTTAAAAACGAATAAACGGTGGGAGCAGAAGCAACTCCTTCTTAAATAAGCCGAAATTCACAAAATTTGAAAAGCAATTTCCGTTAATTTCTTCTTATTTCTCGGAGTTAAACACTTCTGTCCCAGCCTAAATTTTAAAAGAAGATAAAAAAATAGTTGATCTGAAAATCAGAAATATCCTAGATTTTCGACCAACTATTTTTTTTATGGGCATTAAATCTAAGCGTCAATCAAGTCTGTTAATTTTTCATGGGTGATCGACTCGTCAAAAATGGCTTCACCTAAAATGACCGTAGGCACAAAGCGGATATTTGCCTCGGACGCCTCTTTGATGATTGCCTGTGATGCATCAAAATCTTTTTGTTCCGTCAAACCTAACTGATTTTTTGCATAATCTGCAACTTCAGATAAGCCTAAATGTTTCCATTCATCTTGCGTATCGAAAATCTTTTTGATTTCAGTCAATGCTTTTTTTCCATCAGTAGCAGTCACGTGATGGTGCATGACGTTTCCCCGTTGCAAACTTTCTTTTTCTTTGTCAAAAAGTTTGATGACACGCTGGATTTTCCCCGCTTCAACTGCTTCTTCAAGCAAGTCAAACGAGTCATTGAACCATTGACGGCAATATGGACAAGCTAGATTGATAAATTCGATCATTTTTTTTGGTGCTTGATCTTCACCATACATGATACCGTTCGCTGTAGTTGTTTTTTCAGCTTTAATCACAGATATATCCATTTCTCAACACCTCTTTCATTTATTGTAATCATTTTTTTGAAGAAATAATAGTATTTTGTTCTTTTTTGAAATTTCCGAAAAAACTGGCTTTTGGACGCCTTTTATTCAGAATTAGATTCTGTAGCAAAACTGATTTTTAGATTTGTCTTATAATTCAATCTAAGGAAAGTTCGTGAGCAGATTTGCAAATTAAGTAGGTTTTCTGATTTTTTTACGTTATAATGGAACAGATATTTAAGAGAATTTGAACAAGGATGATGAAAAAATGCGAAAGATGAAAACAATGGATGGGAATACCGCTGCCGCATATATCTCTTATGCGTTTACGGAATTAGCAGCCATTTATCCAATTACGCCTAGCTCCACGATGGCTGAACTAGTCGATCAATGGTCAGCAAGTGGGAAGAAAAATATATTTGGGCAGCCGGTCAAAGTAGTAGAGATGCAATCAGAAGCAGGAGCGGCAGGTGTCGTTCATGGTTCATTGAAAACTGGTGCTTTAACAACTACCTATACAGCTTCACAAGGATTACTTTTAATGATCCCTAATATGTACAAAATCGCAGGTGAGTTGCTTCCTAGCGTTTTTCACGTAGCTAGCCGAGCAGTCACGACAAACGCACTGAACATCTTTGGGGACCATGGAGATGTCATGGCCGCACGTCAAACAGGTTTTGCTATGCTTTCGGAAAGTAGTGTGCAAGAAGTGATGGATCTAGCTCCAGTAGCTCACCTCGCTTCTCTTGAGGCGGAACTGCCCTTTGTGAATTTCTTTGATGGTTTCCGAACAAGTCATGAGATCCAAAAGATCGAAGTATTGGAATATGAAGAATTGGCACCATTGATCAATCAGGAAAAACTCGCCTCATTTCGAGAAAGAGGGATGAATCCAAATCATCCAACGGTCAGTGGAACCAACCAAAATCCAGATATCCACTTTCAACAAAGGGAAACAATCAATGCTTATTATGATCGATTGCCAAGTATTGTTCAAAAATATATGCAAAAAATCAATGAATTACGTGGAACAGCATATGACCTCGTGACTTACCATGGTGATCCTGAGGCAGAAGAAGTGATCGTTTCGATGGGTTCAGTAGCACAGACGATTGAACAAACGGTCGATTATTTGAATAAAAATGGTCGTAAAGTTGGCTTTTTGAATATCCACTTGTATCGCCCATTCCCTATTGAGAATCTATTGGAAAAATTACCGGAGTCAACGAAAGCTATCGCTGTGTTAGATCGAAGCAAGGAACCAGGCGCTGGTGGTGAACCGCTATTGTTAGATGTGCAAAGCGCACTTTATGATGCGGATATCCGACCTAAAGTGATTGGTGGTCGCTATGGTCTGGGCTCAAAAGACGTGACACCAGATCAGATCATCAGCGTTTATGATGAACTGCAAAAAGAAAAAAGAGATATGAAGAAACGGTTCACGATCGGGATCGTTGATGATGTAACCTATCAATCACTTGAAAAAAGACCTACGTTAGATTTAACGAATCCCAACACGTATCAGGCAAAATTCTGGGGATTTGGTTCAGATGGTACAGTAGGTGCGAATAAATCAGCAATCAAGATTATTGGTGACCATACAGATAAATATGCACAAGGATACTTTTACTATGACTCTAAGAAATCTGGTGGGCTAACTGTTTCGCACTTGCGTTTTGGTGACACACCTATTCGCTCGACGTATTTGGTTGAACATGCAGACTTTGTTGCGTGTCATACCCCAGCGTATCTACACAGTTATGATTTAGTAAAAGGTTTGAAAAAAGGCGGAACGTTCTTACTTAATACGTTATGGACAGAAAAACAGTTGGAGAACCATCTGCCTATCCGCTTAAAAAAATATTTGTCTGAAAATGACATACAGTTTTATACGATCAATGCGATGCAACTAGCACAAGAAGTAGGTTTAGGTCGCCGAATCAACACGGCGATGGAAACAGCCTTTTTCAAATTAGCGAACATCATTCCATTTGAGGAAGTGATGCCACTCTTAAAAGAAGAAGCACTAAAAAGCTATGGACATAAATCAATGAAGATCGTTGAAAAAAACGTGCAGGCAATCGATCGTACAGTGGAATTGCTTCACAAAGTGGAAGTGCCTGAACACTGGCGAACATTAGAGATCCCAGTGAAAACAAATCAGTATCGATCACAGTATGTTCAAGAAGTGCTTGAACCAATCAATGCACAAGAAGGAAATAGTTTATCCGTTGGGACTTTGGTCGAAAACCAGATGACAACTGGTGAAATGCCTTTAGGGACGGCGAAAGTTGAAAAACGTGGTGTTGCGTTAGAAGTGCCTGAGTGGATCAGTGATCGTTGCACAATGTGTAACGAATGTGCTTTTGTTTGTCCCCATGCAGCCATTCGCCCATTTTTGGCAGATGATGAGGAAATGACTGAGGCGCCTGAAGGATTTATCGTACGGGATATGAGAGGACCAGATGGACTAAAATACCGTATTCAAGTTTCCGTAGAAGACTGTACAGGTTGTGGATTATGCGTAGAAGCTTGTCCAGCAAAAGGAAAAGCATTAGTGATGAAACCTTATGAAGAACAAAAAGAACAAGCTGTCAACTGGGCATTTGCTATGACCTTGAAACAAAAAGAAAATCCAGTAAAGGGTAAAAATTCAGTGTTATCTACGCAGTTCAATAAACCATTGCTTGAATTTTCAGGAGCTTGTTCAGGCTGTGGAGAAACACCTTACGTCAAATTATTGACACAAATGTTTGGGGATCGGATGATGATCGCGAATGCAACAGGGTGTTCTTCAATCTGGGGTGGAGCTTCACCAGCTTCTCCATATACAACGAATGAATGTGGTCAAGGCCCAGCATGGTCAAATTCTTTACTAGAAGACAATGCTGAGTTTGGTTATGGTATGTTGCTAGCGGCTCAAACGCGTCGCGAAGCTTTAGCAAAAGCAATGAGCGAATTGTTGCCGAAAGTTTCACAAGAGTTGCGGGCATTGATGGAGGATTGGTTAAATCATTTATTCGAGAGCGAAGGCACACAGCAAAGAGCTGCAAAACTTCAAGCAGCGATCGAATCAGAGGTTGTGGACGTTCCAGAATTGCGGGCAATTTTAAAAGAAAAAGACATTTTTGTGAAAAATAGCCAATGGATGATTGGTGGCGATGGTTGGGCCTATGACATTGGTTTCGGCGGGATCGATCATGTATTAGCAAGTGGTGCAGACGTCAATATTCTCGTGTTGGATAATGAAGTTTATTCTAATACAGGAGGACAAGTGTCTAAAGCAACACCTGCATCAGCTATCGCAAAATTTGCTGCGAGCGGGAAATATGCTTCGAAAAAGGATTTAGGGATGATGGCGATGACGTATGGCAATGTCTACGTTGCCCAAATCGCTTCTGGAGCAAATCAAATGCAAACAATCAAAGCGTTCGAAGAGGCAGAAAAATTCCCTGGACCTTCATTGATCATCGCCTACACACCATGTATCACACACGGTCTATTTGGTGGAATGAAAGAATCAATCAAAGAAGCAAAAGAGGCCGTTTCTTCTGGATATTGGTCACTATATCGATACAATCCAGAATTAATCGAAAAGAACAAAGTACCAATGACTTTAGATTACAAAAAACCTGATTTTTCAACAATGCCTGATTTTATGCGTAAGCAAGTACGTTTTTCATCATTGGAAAATGCGCATCCGCAATTAGCAGAAAAATTATTTGAAAAAACAGTTCACGATGCGAAGACACGCTTCTACAACTATGCTTCATTAGCAGGTCAATTGGATAAAATCAAAGCAAAAATAGAACCTGCTGAAGAAAAGGAAACGATCGAAAAGCCTGCAAGAGAAAAAAGAGAGAAAAAAAGTGATCCAGAAGCCGAAGCAAGAAGAGCGGCAAGAAGAGCAGAACGTGCCGCACGTAGAAAATAGGCATTTTCCTATTTTAATGTCTTGTTTCAGAGAAATGGATTTAAATATTTTTATAAATGATAAGTTTGATGGGAGAATGGAGATTTAAGAGCTAAGAAATGATTTACGAAAGTTATTTTTTGATTTAGGATAACTGAACTTCATTTTCGAAAAGCTGGTTTCTGTTTCCAT
>SKEH01000373.1_pt1 | contig 28378 bp, 24 predicted proteins | sample 4826571 | NCBI WGS metagenome assembly SKEH01 (sample SAMN11008814, study PRJNA524170) | human gut metagenome | biome: Human fecal sample; material: Feces; isolation source: fecal sample from pouch patient p29 | host: Homo sapiens | place: Israel: Tel-Aviv | collected 2016-09-14 | reverse complement strand
ATGATCTCGGTGCAGTATGTTTTCATTCGAAAAAACCAGCGTTTCAAGAAATCGAGTTGTACTCTCAGCTGATTATGTTTAACGTGGTCAACAGAATCATATCCCTTTGCCGGATAGCTGATGCTCATAGAAAATGGCCTCATGAGATAGATTTTAAAGAGGCGGCCAACATAGTTCACCGCTATTATACAACGCCCATGATAGGCAATTTAAAGCAGATGATCGAAGAAATAGAAGCGTATCATCATCCAGTCCGAAAAGGCCGAAAATATCCAAGACCTTTACGGTTTCAAGGTTCTGTTAGTTTAAACTATCGAATTTTGTAAAAAGGCAGTCAATTGACTGCTTATTTGTCATGCCCGAAAAAACAGAAAAGACACCCATCTAACTTAGATGAGTGTCCTAAAGCGTTCCCCGTTCAAAGTCAATGCCTTAACTTAATGACATTGGCAAACTTGTCCGCTTTTCTTACGCTTTAATTTTATAATTCATCGCCGTTTGAAGCGATAACCTTTTGGTACCAGTAGTATGAATCCTTAGGCAGGCGCTTAAGCGTACCTTCGCCCTTGTCATCACGGTCAACGTAGATGAAGCCATACCGCTTGGACATTTGACCAGTTCCGGCAGAAACGCAGTCAATGCAGCCCCAAGTCGTGTAGGCACGCAGGTCAACCCCATGTTCAACTGCCTTGTCCATCGCCTTGATGTGCTTTCTCAAGTAGTCAATCCGGTAATCGTCATGAACAGTACCATCTTCCAGCTTATCAACGGCACCAAGACCATTTTCCACCACCATCATTGGGATGCCATAACGGTCATACATCTTTTCCAAGTACAGTTGCAAGCCGTCTGGGTCAGTTGACCAGCCCCATTCAGAGTATTCAAGATATGGGTTCTTAGCGCCGGCAGCGAAGTTGCCCTTAGCCTTTTCGCCAACATCATGGGTGGTAACCATGTTTGACATGTAGTATGAGAAGGTGTACATGTCAACTTTACCTTCCTTCATGACTTCAAGGTCGCCATCTTCAATCTTCAAATGAACATTGTGTTCATCCCATAAGCGCTTGGCAAAACTTGGATACTCACCCTTAGCTTGCGCGTCAGCACAGTAAAGCTGGCTCAATTCTTCTTCATAGCGGGCAGCCAAAGCATCCTTTGGATCAGGGGTGCCTGGGTAGTAAACAGAACCGGCAATCATGTTCCCGATCATGAAGTCTGGGTTGACCTTGTGGCCTGCAACAACTGCCTTAGCAGAAGCAACGAATTGGTGGTGCAGCTTTTGGTAAGCCTTTTGGTAATCTGCATCAGATACCTTGCCATCACCCACCAGCTTCAAGAACATCAAGGATGAGTTGATTTCGTTGAAGGTCAGCCAGTATTTAACCAGGTCCTTGTATTCCTTGAACAAGGTCGTCGCGTACTTAACGTAGAGGTCAATCATCTTACGGTCTTGCCAGTCGTTGTACTTTTCGCCTAAAGCCAATGGGTCTTCATAGTGGGAAATCGTAACTAATGGTTCAATCCCGTTCTTCTTCAGTTCTTCAAAGACTCTACGGTAGAAGTCCAGCCCTTCCTGGTTTGGCTTGTCTTCTTCACCGGTTGGGAAAATCCGCGTCCAGGCAATGGAAGTTCTGAATACCTTAAAGCCCATGTCCGCGAACATCTTGATGTCTTCCTTGTAGTGATGGTAAAAATCGATTGCTACATGGTTCGGGTAGTATTCATTGTCAAAAATCTTCCCCTTAGCGCCCTTTGGCAAGGAGCTGGCGAACATCCCAACTACTTTGCCATCCTTGCCATCCAAAGTGTAAGTCAGATAACGCGGACTTTCCAAAGAGCCGGCCGTGGTAATGTCAGTCACTGACAAGCCCTTGCCGCCTTCGTTGTATCCACCTTCAACTTGGTTAGCAGCTACGGCGCCGCCCCACAAAAAGTCTTTTCTAAAATGAGCCATTATTTTTCCTCCTAAATTGTAAGTTCAGGTTTATTCGTCTAAATCAGTTGTAGCAGCAAGCTATTTGCTCTTACAAACAGTATGGTATCATATGAGAAAGCGATTACCCTCCATTTCTTAAAGCACTTAGGGACAATTCATAAAGGAGAAAAGAACATGCCCATTGCTTACGAAGAGGTCGACAATCTCGCCCGCCTCCCCTTCAAATTTTTCAAAAGATCAAATTACGCTCCTAAAGCCCCCACCCACTGGCATACCGGAATCGAAATTGATTATTTGGTATCTGGGGAAGACTTCAAGGTTGTCATTGCTGGCCAGACCCACCATTACAATTCCGGCGATATCTGGGCTATTGACCGCTCACAGATTCATGCCGCGACGGGGCACAAAGACCGGTCTTATTATGTAATGGGACTGATTATTGACAATAATTTTTTAGAAAAAGAATATCCTTCCAGTAAAAATTGGCGGATCAAGATGGACCATATCAGCCGTGATACAGCCAGCTACCGGCAGTTAAGAAAAAATCTGATTACCATCGCTAAACTCGTCGACCAGCCGATCAGTGACAGTATCCGCTTTTTAATTTTGAGCGAATTTTTTCAAATGATTGCCCTGATCGACAGCGAATATACTGAAAAAACTGCCGTCACAACGCCGCCAAACCAATCTTTGGCTGACACGGTGATCGCCTACATCGCCAACAACTCTTCCACCAATATCACGGCACAAAGCATTGCTGAACATTTTAGAATTTCACAAGTGACTTTAAATAAAGAATTGAGCCAAGTGACTAAACTTCCTTTAGGCAAATACTTAAAACAAGTCCGGCTCATGCATGCCAGATACCTCTTGCTGAGTACAAACTATTCCGTCGCCTACATTGCCAATTACTGCGGCTTTTCTTCAGCCAAAGTTTTAGAACGTAATTTTAAAGCCTGGAAAAAAATGACCCCCAGCCAATATCGCAAAGCTTTTAGTAAATATTTCAATGAATAAAAAAACGGACAAGCCAAACTTGCCCGCTTTTTTCGTTTAACCTGCAGTATTACTCAAATGAATCTCCCGGTCAAATAACTGCCGCATCTCTTCAGTCAAGTTGTGCGCGATAAAAACAATCGTTGCATCGGTTTGCAACAGATTCTGCAGAATTTCCAAGCCATTGTGTGTATCGATGGCTGAAGTGCCTTCATCAATGAAAATCAGCTGACTGTCATGGATCTGTGCTCTGGCCAAAACCACTTTTTGCCGCTGGCCGCCAGACAGGGCATGCTTGCCTTGATCGAGTTCCGTATCTACTCCTGCCGGGAATTTAGCCAGATCTTTTTCAAAATTCACCTGCTTAACAAAATGCATTACCCGGTCATTCAGCTTGGAGTTAAACATTGTAATGTTTTCCTTGATTGTACCTGGAAAGAGAACCGGATCTTGCGGAACATAACCAATTTGAGACAGGTCTGGCCGCTCAATTTCTTGCCCGGCTTCGTTTTTAAAACAAATCTTTCCAGTCGCCAATGGCAACTCCTGCAGGATCAGCTTAAAAAGCGTAGATTTTCCAGTCCCGCTGTCACCTGACAATAAGATTTTTTCTCCCCGCTTGATTTGAAAATCCGGATAAGTGATTTTTTCCTCATTACTAAAAGCTACAGACAAGGCTTGAACTGACAATGACTGAAAATGGTCCAAACTTTCAGTCTTTTCTAAGTGGTCGGTCTGAACTGCAAGCTGCTTTCTGAGCTTGGCGTTTAAAGTCTTGCTTGACTGCAAAATAGTATATTGGTTGACCACAACCCCCAGTTCAGTAAAAATCGTGCTGGCAAAGTTGCCAATGCTAAAGAAAACACCGAAATTCATCCGGCCAGTAATAATCAAGACACCTGAAACGAGCAAAATCAAGGCCTGGGACAACACGTTTGCGGCATTGTTGACGCCGCTGGCAACTTGCATCTGGCCGGACCGTCTGACATTGGCATCTTCAAGTCGCTTTCCTTGAGCAGTCGTCACCGCCAAAAGCTTCTGCTTGACGTGGTATCTCTGCAAAGCGCTCAAACCGCTAAACCATTTTTCCAGCATATCGAGATAACGCTTGTTTTCATTAGAAATATCATCCATAGCCTTTTGCAAAGCTGGAGATAAAAATCGAGGCATGAAAAACATCAACACTGCAAGAAGCAGAATTACCAGCAATAAAAGCCAGCTGTAGGTAAAGACGATGATTGAGGAAAGGACTACATCCAATCCACAAGCGGCAATTTTCAGCCATGGAGCCAGGAAATTTTCACCCAGCATGTTTAAATCTTGGGTCAAGCTGTTCTGAACGCTGGAAACTTTTGGTGCCTTGTTACCACTGTTGTAGATTTTTTCCACTTCAGCAAACCGAAGTTTGTGGAAATACTCCTGAGTCTGTTTATCATACAAGTAATTGGCTATATAAGACAGGCTGCTGCCGATGGAATCAACCACAACATTGATCCCGATAATTGACACGAAAAGCAGCAGGTTTCCTTTGCGCAAGCTGTCCCCCAGCAGCGTCAGCAAAGCATTGTTGCCGGCAAGAAGCGCGCTGCCGCCAATAACTAAAAGAATGATCGCGATAAACCTAACCCGGTTACCCTTGATAAAATCTGAATAATGCAAAACACTCACGACTTTCTTAAATTCTCCCCCACGTTTCCATGTGTTAAGTATATATTAAAAAATAAAAAAGTTAAGTGATTTTTTTCATTTTTACACAAAAAAACCACCTGGCAATAACCAGGTAGTTTCCCCAGCGGAGAAAATTCCGCTTTTTTATTCGTATTCAATAGTTGCCGGCGGCTTGCTCGTCACGTCGTACAGTACGCGGTTAACCTGCTTGACTTCGTTGACGATCCGCACGGAGATCTTCTGCAGAACATCCCATGGAATCTGGGCAAAGTCAGCCGTCATCCCGTCAATTGACGTAACGGCCCGGATGCAGACAGCATAGTCGTAAGTCCGGCCGTCGCCCATGACCCCGACGCTCCGCATCCCTGGCAAAGCAACAAAGTATTGCCAAGTGCTTTCCTGCAAGCCAGCATTCTTGACTTCTTCCCGCAAGACCGCGTCCGCGTCCCGGACGATCCGCAGCTTCTCTTCAGTGATCTCCCCGATTACCCGGATAGCCAGGCCAGGACCTGGGAACGGCTGCCGCCATACCAAGTCGTGTGGCAGACCCAGCTTTTCACCCAAGACCCGGACTTCGTCCTTGAACAATTGCCGCAGCGGTTCAATCAGCTTGAACTGCATGTCTTCCGGCAAGCCCCCGACATTGTGGTGGCTCTTGATCGTGTGGGCCGTGTCGGTCCCTGATTCAATCACGTCAGTGTACAAGGTCCCTTGGGCCAGGAACTTGGCGTCCTTGATCTTCTTGGCTTCATCGTTGAAGACCTGCACGAATTCGTTACCGATGATCTTCCGCTTCTTTTCTGGGTCGGTTACCCCAGCCAGCTTGGACATGAAGCGGTCCTTAGCATCAACTCTGACGATGTTCACGCCCAGCCCTTCTTTAAGAGCGGCCATAACTTCATCGCTTTCGTTCTTTCTAAGTAGGCCGTGGTCGACAAAAATCGCCGTCAACTGGCTGCCGATTGCCTTGTGCAAAAGGGTAGCCGTAACACTGGAATCAACCCCGCCGGAGATCCCCAGGATCACATTGGCGTCGCCAACTTCTTCTCTGATTGAGTCAACAGACAGCTTAATAAAGTCATCCATAGTCCAGTTGTCCTTGGCCCCGCAGACGTCAAAGGCAAAACGGCGCAAGATGTCCAGGCCGTATTCTGAGTTGCGGACTTCAGCGTGGAACTGGATTGCGTAGAACTTCCGGTCTGGGTCAGCCATGGAAGCGATCGGGCAGTTCTTGCTTGAAGCCAGAACTTCAAAGCCTTCTGGCACCTTGGTTACCAGGTCACCGTGGCTCATCCAGACAACCTGCTTTTCTGGCAGGCCCTTGTAAAGCGGGCTGTCAGCTTCCTTGACTTCAATGTGGGCTGAGCCGTATTCAGCTTCCCCGGCCTTTTCAACCGTCCCGCCCAGCTTCTGGGTCATCAGTTGCATCCCGTAGCAGATACCCAAGATTGGAATCCCCAGTTCAAAAATTTCCGGGTCAACGTCCAGGGCGTTTTCATCGTAAACTGAGTTCGGGCCGCCGGAGAAGATGATCCCCTTAGGAGCGATCTTCTTCACTTCTTCTGCCGTAATCGTGTGCGGCAAAAGTTCTGAGTAGATGCCAAAGTCACGGATCCGGCGGGTAATCAATTGGTTGTACTGGCTGCCGAAGTCCAGGACGATGATCTTGTCAAAATTGCTTAAGTCGATTTTTGCCATTAGAAGTCGATGCCTCCGTAGTTAGGTGCGGCCTTGCTCATCATCACGTCGTGCGGGTGGGATTCACGCAGGCCGGCGTTTGAAATGCGGACGAATTGGGCGGTTTCAATCAGCTTGTCGATGTTTTCAGCCCCGCAGTAGCCCATACCGGACCGCAGGCCCCCAAGGATCTGGTAAACAACGTTGCTTACCGTACCCTTGTAAGAAACAACAGCTTCGATGCCTTCTGGCACCAGCTTGTTGGCTTCGTTCACGCCGCCTTGGAAGTAGCGGTCGCTTGAGCCATGCTGCTGGGACATGGCGCCAACTGACCCCATGCCACGGTAGGACTTAACCAGACGGCCGTCAGAACCTTGCTGCACGTCCCCTGGAGCTTCTTCAGTACCTGACAGCATGGAGCCCAGCATAACAGCGTTGCCGCCAGCAGCCAAAGCCTTAACCACGTCACCTGAGTACTTGATCCCGCCGTCAGCGATGATCGGCTTGCCAAATTCCCGGGCTACGTCAGCCGCGTCGTAAATAGCAGTCAATTGCGGCACGCCGACACCGGCAACCACTCTGGTGGTGCAGATTGAGCCAGGCCCGATGCCAACCTTGACTACGTCAACGCCGGCTTCAAACAAGGCCCGGGTACCTTCAGCAGTAGCCACGTTGCCGGCAATCAAAGTGTTGTGCGGGAAGTGGTCGCGGATTTCCTTGATCTTGCGCAAAACGCCGGCTGAGTGACCGTGAGCCGTGTCGATAACGATTGCGTCAGCACCGGCTTCAAACAGGGCTTCTGCTCTTTCAAAAGTGTCGCTGGTCACGCCGACAGCAGCAGCTACCAAGAGCTTGCCATCCTTGTCAACGGCAGCGTGGGTGTCTTCGGCAGTTACCGGAGTGTTCTTAGCCAGACGGACTTCGTCAGCTTGCGCTTGAATTGAAAGGTTCTTGTGGACTACCCCAAGACCGCCCATCTTGGCCATGGCTGCCGCCATTCTGCCTTCGGTCACCGTGTCCATCCCAGCGGAGATCAAAGGAATGTTCAGCTTCAAGTTTGGTGCCAGCTGGGTTGACAAGTCGACTTCGTTCGGCAGAACGTGACTTTCAGCTGGAATCAAGAGCACGTCGTCAAAAGTAATACCTTCTTTAGCAAATTTGGTTTCCCACAAAGACATGATTTTATCCTTTCAAACAATCGTTGATACTTTTTAATTAATCAACTTTACACGTTTTTCGCCGCCAGGTCAACAAAAAGCGAATTATTCACTAATTCCTTTAATATTTTAGGACTTTTTGCGCCAGATTAGAAATTTTTCAGCGAATCTTATTGAATTAATTCGGCTTTTGCTGTAAGATTTAGCAATAACTTAACAAATGTTTCTGCTTATATATCGCTGCGATACGGGCAGCAGTCTCTACCCGGAGCCGTAAACTCCGGACTATAGGTAAAGAAGGGCCGGTATTGCCGGCGCGGCTTCTTTTGCCTAGCTTGGTAAAAGGAGCCTTTTTCTTTTCTCGGAAGGAGTCACATGGAACTTTTAGAAGAACGCATTAAGAAGGATGGCGTCGTTTTACCAGGCGACGTCTTGAAGGTCAACTCATTCTTGAACCACCAGATCGATCCCCAATTGATGATGACCCTAGGCCAGGAATTCGCCCGCCTCTTCAAGGATGCTGGCGTCACCCGGGTCCTTACCGCTGAAGCCAGCGGGATCGCTCCCGGCATCATGGCCGCCTACTGCCTGGGCGTGCCGATGGTCTTTGCCAGAAAGAAGAAGCCTTCAACCGTCACTGACGCCGTCTACACCGCGGAAGTCTTCTCCTACACCAAGCAAGTGACCAACACCATTTCTGTTGAAGCCAAGTTCCTTGATGCCAATGACCGCATCTTAGTCATCGATGACTTCCTGGCCAACGGCGAAGCAGCCAAGGGCCTGATCTCCCTGGCTGAACAAGCCGGCGCTGAAGTAGTCGGCGTGGGCGTTGTCGTGGAGAAGGCCTTCCAGGGCGGCCACGACTGGCTGGTTAACCATGGCTATCACCTGGAAGCTTTGGCCAGCATCAAGGAATTCGCCGACGGGCAAGTTATCTTCAATTAATCTTTGACAGTGGGAGTTATTTACTAAAAATGGATCAAACACAAGAACCTTCACAAGGCCGCTCTTTTGTCCTGGGCCTGCAACACCTTTTGGCCATGTACTCCGGGGCCGTGGCGGTCCCGATCTTGATCGGCAATGCCCTGCACTTTAACTCAGAGCAATTGACCTACCTGGTCTCCATCGACATCTTCATGTGCGGCCTGGCCACCCTCTTGCAGCTATTGCGCAACCACTACTTCGGGATCGGCCTGCCAGTCGTTTTAGGCTGCGCCATCCAGGCTGTTGCTCCTTTGGAAATGATCGGGCAGAAGTACTCCATCGGCACCATGTACGGATCAATCATCGTGGCCGGGGTCTTCGTCTTCCTCATCGCCGGAGTCTTTTCCAAAATCAAAAAGCTCTTCCCGCCAGTTGTCACCGGGACCTTGATCACCACTATCGGCTTGACCTTGATCCCGGTCGGCATCCAGAACCTTGGCGGCGGGTCAGCCACTGCCAAGGACTTCGGTGACCCGAAGAACCTCCTGGTCGGCTGCGTCACCATCTTGGTGATCGTGGCTCTGCAAGCCTTCGCCAAGGGCTTCATCGCCTCAATCTCCATCTTGATCGGCCTCATCGTCGGCACTCTCCTGGCCGCCTGCCTGGGCATGGTTTCTTTGACCCCAGTTTCTGAAGCTGCCTGGCTGCACTTCCCGCAATTCTTCTACTTCGGCTTGCCAAAGTTTGAATGGTCATCCAGCTTGACTATGATGATCATCGCCCTGGTCTCCATGGTTGAATCAACCGGCGTCTTCTTCGCCTTAGGCGACCTCTTGGGCAAGGACATCACGGAAGATGACCTCAAGCGGGGCTACCGGGCTGAAGGGCTGGCCCAGATTTTCGGTGGTCTCTTCAACACCTTCCCTTACACCACATTCTCCCAGAACGTCGGCCTCCTGCAACTGTCCGGCATCCGGTCCAAGCGGCCGATCTACTGGGCAGCCGGCCTCTTGATGGCCATGGGCCTTCTGCCAAAAGTCGGTGCCCTGGTCACCATCATGCCAACGGCCGTTTTAGGCGGGGCCATGGTGGTCATGTTCTCCTCCATCGCCGTACAAGGGATCAAGATGCTGCTCAAGGTCGACTTCAGCAACAACCATAACCTCTTGATCGTGGCCATCTCCCTGGGCCTGGGCTTAGGCGTTTCCGTCTACCCAACCATCTTTCAGGCTCTGCCAAGTGAACTGCAGCTTTTCCTAGAAAACGGGATCGTCATCGCCTCAATCTCTTCCGTCCTTTTGAACTTGATCTTCAAGGGCAAAAAAGGACTGGACGAAAAATAACTTTTGCAATTAAACACAGATAAATCTCAGAAGCCTCCTTTACCATGAAGCGGGGCTTCTTTTTTGTCCTTAATCACTTAAAAGCAGGACGCAGCGCAAGTCGTCTAGCGCAATGACATGTTCGCCAATCACCACCTTGTCTTCCGCGTAGCCCTGGACAAAGCCAACTATTTCCTCCGGCCGCTGGTTGCCAAAAGCTGCTCCCAGCACTTTACCGCACTCTTCCCGGCTCATTTCCGCCCGGTCGGGCACGCTTTTCTGCCTTGTCTCTTTATTGATCATGGCCGTGTGGTCGCTTAGGAAAAAGCCCGCCCACTTCTTCATCCCCCGGTCTTGATAATGGGCGAAAAAATCCGTCACCCGCTGGTCAAACTCCTTACTCATAGGCGTTGCCCCCATTGTGGCCGCCAACCAAGCGGCTTCTGGCAATTGCCGTGGCCCCTGGCAAAAGGCTGGAGGCTCTGACGACACTGGCAAAACCATACTTCTTCCGTAATTTGTCGACCACCTGATCCCGCTTCTGCTGCTTGATCTGCTCGGCTGGCGGCAGGAAGAAGGTCAGCTGCTGGCAGCCGGCCGGCGCTAAATTGCTGTAGGTCACTCCCAGCCGTCTGACCGCCTGCCCCCGCCACTTTCTTCTGAAAAGGGCCCTGAGCTTGGCCACCAAATCGCTGGAAATATCGGTCGGCGTGATCTTCTCTTGAATACTGAAGCCAGCTGGATCTGCCTCGTAGTCAGCGTAACCGACATAAAGACTGACCCGGCCAGCCAGCAAATGCTGGGCCCGGATTCTGGCCGCGACCTGGTCGCCGATTTCCTGAATAACGATCTCAATTTCCCGCTGGTCTTCATAGTCCCGGCTTAAGATTTGGGAGTTTCCGTAGCTTTTGCTTTTGGGCCGGTACTTCTGCTTGATGATGCTCCGGTCCACTCCCCAGCTCATGGCAAAAAGCTGGTCGCCGATCACTCCGAACTCCTTCTTCAAAATAGCCGGATCGCTGTGGGTCAGGTCATACATGTTGTTGATCCCCAGCCGGCGCAGGCGGTTGGCCATCTTGACATTGATCCCCCAAACGTCTTCCAGCTTGGGAATCTTCCAGATAGTATCGGGCACGTCAATATAGTGCCAGCAAGCAATCATCGAAGTCCGGTGCTTGGCGGAAATGTCCATGGCCAGCTTGGCCAAAAGGGTATCTTGCAGTAGGCGATTTCAATGTCAAAATATGTTTAAATGCTAGTCGCTAGTCTTTACTAGTGTCTTTTTCTGTGCAAAAATATAACTAACAAAGACGAAAGGACAAACCACTTATGGCTGAAGAGTATCTTGGCATCAAAGACGCCGCAAAATATCTGAAAGTCTCAATTTCAACGCTGAGACGCTGGGAAAAGAAAGGCCTCATTACTCCAATGAGAACAGCCGGCAATCGTCGGAGATATACAGTCCGACAGCTGGACGACATGCTTGGGCTCAATACTCAGAAAGAGCTTGGAGCAGTTGCCAGACGCGGCCTCGTTATTGGCTATTGCCGCGTGTCATCTTCAGGCCAAAAGGCCGACCTTGAGAGACAGGCTGAGGTCGTTGCCAACTACTGCGAAAAGCAGGGCTATCAGTTTCGGATCATCAAGGACATTGGCTCCGGAATGAATTATAAGAAAAAAGGCCTGCAGGAGCTTTTGAGACTTGTTTGCGAAGGCGGCTGCAGCAAGATAGTCGTCAACTACAAAGACAGGCTCGTCCGTTTCGGCTATGAGCTGATTGAGACGGTCTGTGAGGAACACAACGTAGATATCGAAATCATCAATCAGACTGACGACATCTCCTACGAAGAAGAACTGACGGAAGACGTACTGGCAATCATCACCGTGTTCTCTGCCAAGCTGTATGGCAAGCGGAGTCACCGCAATGAGCAGATTGTCGCGGAAAACAGAAAGCTGTTCTCAAAAGATGACAAGAAGGAAACTAAGGACTCAAATTAAGACGATCAGAGCTTACACGGTACGACTGAGCGATGACGAGCTGCAGGAACTGGATAAGCTGTTCAACAACTACGGCAGATGCCGTGATCTGCTTTATGGTCAGCTGTGCGGAATCAACCACATGACCGACGTTGAAAATTGGCGTGGCCCAAGGGACAGAATCCGTCAGCACGAAGGCAAAATAAAGCAGGCTCGCAAGGCTGTCAGAAGCTGGAAGAAAGCTTATGCCGAAAACAAGACTCAAAACATGAAGGTACCGGATTCTGGAACGGTCAGACTTGCAAGGCAAAAGCTCCTGAATGAGCAGTTTCATATTCAAGGCCGCCACGTAACGGAAGCCGTAAAAGAAGTGTGCATGAACCTCAATTCGATGTGGACCAATCTCGGTCTGAAACTGAAGAAAATCGTTCAGGCCAATGAGTCGCTGGCAAAGGAAGAACGCCAGTATCTCAACTACGTCTTCACTGCATCATATTACTGGCAGCTCATTCTGCAGGGACGCGAAAATGAGGCAGAGTCAAGTAAGGAAAGCAAGTATCCTGTACTGAGAGCGGCTCTGACGAAAGATCAGCTTCGCCACTGCTTTGGATACATCAGGCGTCTTACCAGAAAGCATAAGCCATATCCCCATTCATCAGCCGCTCGCTGCATGCTCTATGACGAAATAATGTGGAAAGTCATTCAAAAAGACGGCGCTGACCATTTGGATATCATGACAGCCGTATCAGGCAAAAGAAAGCAGCTCAAGCTGACGGGGCCATTCTGCTATGCCAACAAGAAAAAGCGCGGCGATGTCCAGCTGATCCTCGACCGGGATAAGAAGCGTCTGGAAGTCCATCGCGCTATCAAGGCTGCTGTCCATGATCTGCACAAAAGCAAAAAGAAGAAAGTCGGCATGGACAAAGGGCTGGCAACGCTTCTGTCGTGCAGCAGCGGTCATGAGTACGGCTTCAATTTCAGCCAGCTCGTGAATGCCGAGGCTGAACGGATAAATCGGCGCAATACCAACCGCAACGAGTACATTCAGGCAGCCAAAGAGCTGAGACATGAGCTGTCTGCTCTGCAAGCAAAGCTGGCCATCAAGCATTCGGCCAAGACTGAGTGGCGGCTTAGAAACCGCATTGGCAGTCTTGAGCGCCGCATCAGCCGCTTGGAAGAACGCCATCTGGGCAGCAAGCTCTATCACCGCCAGCATGCACGAAAGCAGTGCAACATGGAACGAATAATGAATATGAGCATCAGAAAGATGCTCCTGACTGAAAAGCCGGATGTTCTGGTCAAGGAGGACCTGAGCTTCACCAAAGAAAAGCTGCCCAAAGCGGCGAACCGCTATGAAGCGAAGGTTAGACGCAAGCTGTCCTCGTGGACCAAAGGCACGCTGGACGATCGTATCGAATACCTTTGTGATTGCCTGGGGATTCGGACGGTTGATGTCAACCCGGCATATACCTCTCAGTTCTGTCCGAATTGTGGAGCCCGCTTTAGCGAAAGGAAAGGCACCCACCATGAATTAACGGTGTGTCCAAACTGCGGAGAGATGAATGCTAATACGGCAGCCGCCGTCAACATTCTGCGCAGAGCGGATGATAAGAACATCACGCTCTACACGCCATACAAAAAAGTTGAGAAGATTCTTGAAGATCGTTATGCAAATAAGCAGTCAGTGATGGCATAGTCATCTTAAGCAAAGCGTCACAAGCGTGGGCTCGTCCCTACTTCAGGTCTTGGACTGGGCGCTTGCTTTCCTTAGAGCCTCGGCACTAGGGAAATTCAGGATATATTCCTGCCCGCTTCACCGGCATGGCCTTCGGGTCTTGCTTGTGAAGCATGGCGAATTCTTTGACTGTGCGTATGATAAAAGCATCAGAAGCTAGGGCTCCCCCTAGTGGAGGTGCATACAACCGAACGCACAAGGCATTTCCTCGTGAAAAAGCCTAAAAAAATCCTCCAGCTTCGGCTAGAGGACAAGAATGTGTTTAATGCTATTCACCTGAATATCATTGGATATGTTTTTGAATTCGGGGTTCTCCCCAATCCCGCAAGTCGTGTACAGGCCCAGGCTGTCGTGAATATCTTTTTGAATCTTCCGGGCCACCAGATAAGGGTCATCCCCAAACAAGTGCCAGGACTCAGTCATATCGATCATGCTTTCATCGATCGAATAGACATGGATATCCTCATCCGCCGCGTACTTGCGGAAAATCTGCAAAACCTCCATGCTGCGCTTGATGTAAAGATACATATGCGGCTCAACCAGCATTAGGTCCGGGGCCTGGTCTTTAGGCGGCAAGTCTCTGGCCCGCATGACATTGCTCAGGCCGTACTTTTTCTTGGCCAAAGGCGAGGCAGCCATAATCAAGCCCGACCCCCAGTCAGTCCCCGGCTGCTGGGACACGACGGCTAAAGCGACTTCCATTGGGTTCAGGCCCAGGCGCAGGGCCTCGCAGGAGGCATAGAAAGATTTGTTGTCGATCATGAAAATAACCCGGTGGGGCTCATAGCGGTAATCGTACATCAAAATCCACTTCTTTCTTGAACGTTTGTTCTAATAAATTATATCGAACTTTTGTTCTAAAAAGTAGGCAAACAGAAAATAAAAGCAAAAATAAAAAGAGGCCTCAGCCTCTTTTTACAAAATTCAGTTTAATAGTCGCCGTTCATGATCGTGTTCTTAACGATCACGTAGTCGACCCGCTTGATTGATTCCAGGTCCCGGCCACCGGCGTAAGAGATGGAAGACTGCAGGTCTTCCTTCATTTCTTCCAAGGTGTCAGCGATGCTGCCCCGGTAAGGGACCAGCATCTGCTTGCCTTCAACGTTGCGGTAGGCGCCCTTTTGCACTTCACTGGCTGAACCCCAGTACTGCTTGTAAGTCTTGCCGTCGATCTTAATCACGTTGCCCGGGGATTCTTCATGCCCGGCCAGCATTGACCCGATCATGACCATGCTGGCCCCGAAGCGGACAGACTTGGCGATGTCACCGTTGTGGCGGATCCCCCCATCAGTGATCAAAGGCTTTCTGGCCACCTTGCTGCACATTCTGAGGGCAGCCAGCTGCCAGCCGCCAGTCCCGAAACCGGTCTTGAGCTTGGTGATGCAGGCTTTGCCCGGGCCAACCCCCACCTTGGTAGCGTCCGCGCCGGCATTTTCCAGTTCCCGGACGGCTTCCGGCGTTGCCACGTTGCCGGCCGTCAAGAAGGTGTCCGGCATTTTTTCCTTAATGTACTTGATCATGTCGATCACGTAGACTGAGTGCCCGTGGGCCACGTCGATCGTGGTGTATTCCGGGATCAAGTCCTTTTCCACCAGTTCGTCGATGAAGTCATATTCATCGCCTTTGATGCCGACGGAAATCGATGCAAAAAGTCCCTTCTCATGCATCATCTTGATGAAGTCGGCCCGCTTTTCGGGCTGGAAGCGGTGCATGACATAGTAATAGCCATTTTGGGCCAGCCAGACCGCCAGCTTTTCGTCAATGACGCTTTCCATATTGGCGGGAACGACTGGGATCTTGAAAGTTCGGTTTCCAAACTTGACGCTCGTGTCACATTCCTTCCGGCTCTTCACGATGGCCTTGTTGGGCACCAGTTGGATATCATCATAGTCAAAAGCTTCCATGCTGAAATAATTGTTCATTTTTTGCCAGCTCCTTTTTTAAAGTACCTTTGATACTTTACTGACATTTCCCATAAAAGTCAAGGTTTATTCGAACCATTCACGAACGTTCTGGAAATATTATTCGGATTTCCTGTTGACTAATTGCCCGGCAAATGCTAACCTTTCTAACGTAAGTTCTATGAAATATTTTTTGAGGTGAAAAAATGACATCAATCGCAGTTGTCGGCAGCCAATGGGGCGACGAAGGAAAGGGTAAGATTACAGACTTTTTAGGGACGACGGCAGACCTGTCAGTTCGCGCTAACGGCGGTAACAACGCTGGCCACACGATCGACTTTGACGGCAAGGAATTCAAGATGCGCTTGATTCCATCCGGGATCTTCGCGGCTAAATTGGGCGCCGTGATCGGCAACGGGCTGGTTATCAACCCTGAAGTCCTCCTGGGCGAACTGGACAACTTGGAAAAGAGCGGGATCGACACCAGCAACTTGAAGATCTCCAACCGCGCTCACGTCATCATGCCTTACCACGTAATGCAAGACACTTATGAAGAAGAAGCCAAGGGCAGCCTGAAGGTCGGCACCACCAAGAACGGGATCGGGCCAACTTACATGGACAAGGCTTCCAGAATCGGCATCCGGGTCTGCGACCTGATCGATCCGGAAACTTTTGCGGAAAAGCTCCGCTTCAACCTGGAAAGCAAGAACGCCCTCTTCACCAAGGTTTACGGCAAGCCAGCCATGGACTTTGACGAAATCTACAACAAGTACGTTGAATACGGCAAGCGGATCGCCAAGTACGTTTGTGACACTTCCCTCTACGTCAACGACGCCCTGGACAGGGACGAAAAGGTCCTCTTTGAAGGTGCCCAAGGGATCATGCTGGACATCGACCAGGGTACCTACCCATTCGTAAGTTCTTCTAACTCAGTTTCCGGCGGGATCGCTTCCGGCAGCGGGATCGGGGCTAACCGGATCAAGACTGTCCTGGGCATCTGCAAGGCCTACACTACCAGAGTTGGTGCCGGCCCGTTCCCAACTGAACTGCACGATGAAACCGGCGACAAGATCCGGGACATCGCCCACGAATACGGTACTGTTACTGGCCGTCCGCGCCGGGTTGGCTGGTTTGACTCAGTTGCCCTCCGTCACGCCAAGCGCGTAGCCGGCATCAACGCCTTGAGCTTAAACCTGCTGGACGTCTTCAGCGGCTTTGACAAGATCAAGATCTGCGTGGCCTACGACTTAAACGGCAAGCAAATTGACTACTACCCAGCCAGCTTGAAGGAAGTTGAAGCCTGCCAGCCAGTTTACGAAGAGCTGCCAGCCTGGGAAGAAGACATCACCGGCGCCAAGAGCTGGGAAGACCTGCCAGAAAAGGCCCAGGCCTTCGTCAAGCGGATCAGTGAAATCACTGGCATCCCTGTCGTGACTGTTTCTGTCGGCCCAGACCGGGAACAAACCATCGTTTTGCAAGACCCATGGACTCTGTAAGACGGTAAAAAAGCTATCAACACAAAAACCGTTTCGCCTGGCGAAACGGTTTTTCTTGTCTTTATATTTTCTTCTGCTGTTTGCTACTTGACCGACAAAATGGTCACTTCATAGTCCCCCATTGGGGCTTCAACCGTCACCCGGTCTCCGGCCTTGTGCTTCATCAGGGCGTGGCCCAAAGGCGAGTCAAAGGGCAGTTTTCCATCCCCTACGGCCTCTTCCATCCGGCCGACGATCCGGTATTCTTCAACCTCCTGGTCGTCTTCATAGCGGATTTCCACCTGCTTGCCCAGGTTGACCTTGCCGTCGTTGACCGTTTCGATGACTTCCGCGTATTTCAGCTGCTTGTTCAAGTAGCGGACCCGGCTGTCCAGGTGGCGGAGTTCTCTTTTAGCGGTTGAATATTCAGTGTTTTCGGACAAGTCGCCCAGGGCCCGGGCCTCCTTCAGGTTCTGCACCCGGCGGGGCCGGTCAGCCTTCAAAGCCGCGATCTCGTCTTCAATCTGCTTGTAGCCCTCGGGGGTCATTTTCTGATAATATACCATGCTTGCCAGTCGCCTTTCACTTCCATTTTTTAATCATTATAGCCCGCCCAGGTCTTTTTGCCAAAAATTTTATTTAGCAGTCAAAAAAGTTGAATGCTAATTACGCCATTTTTCCCAAAAGGGACTATAATATAGTTGTCGGGAAAGAAAGCGGCTCCACCGCTTCTCTCCCTGCCTCTATTTGTAAAAGGCAATTTGAATAATTTGTTGAAGGGAAGTTTTAGATTATGACTAATGATTTAATGAACCGTTACAACGACTTGTTCGATCACATGGGCGGCTGGCTTGACAACTCCAAGGACTTCTTGGACAGCCACGCTTTCAGAAACATTTTGCAATCAGACGTTGCTGAAGATGAGCACGAATACACCGTCAAGATCGACGTGCCAGGGATGAGCAAGGATGACATCCACCTCTCTTACACTGACGGAATTTTGACGATTTCCGCCCACCGTAGCACTTTCAAGGATGACAGCGACAAGAAGAAGAACCTCTTGCGCCAGGAACGCAGCGAAGGGTCAGTTTCCAGAAGCTTCAGCCTGCCGAACGTTGACAAGAAAGGCATCAGCGCCAAGCTTGACGGGGGCGTTTTGACGGTTACCCTGCCAAAGGCAGCTCCAGAAGAAAACGCAGACACGATTACTATCGAATAAGCCCAGAGTGCTTAGAGAAGCCCGCGAGGGCTTCTTTTTTTGTCCTCTTTAGCGTAAGATTATTCTATAATCATCTATTGCTAAAGGAGATTTTTCATGTCACACGAATTAAGCCCCCAGCTCATGGAGTCCTTCAGCCGGGACTTCAACGCTGATCCTAAAAATCAAGTAATTTCCCGAGCCGCCAGAAGAAGCGGCCTCTTGGAAGCCGCCTACAACCCGGCCGTCAGCCAGCGGCTGAACCGGACTTTTTCCATCGAGCTGGACACTGACAATGTCACCAACCAGCAGCAATCCGGCCGCTGCTGGCTCTTTTCAACCTTGAACGTGGTCCGGCACAATTTTGGCAAGGCCAACAAGGCTAAGAACTTCACCTTCTCCCAGAGCTACAACTTTTTCTGGGACAAGATTGAACGGGCCAACTACTTCTACGACCGGATCATTGCTACGGCTGACCGGCCTTTGACTGACCGGACGGTCCGCGGCTACTTTGACTGGTGCCAGACCGACGGCGGCCAGTGGCACATGGCAGCTTCCCTCATCGCCAAATACGGGGTAGTACCGGCTTACGCCATGCCGGAAAGCTTCAACAGCAACCACAGCCAGGCTTTGGACATGGTTTTGGCCGACAAGGAAAGAAAAGATGCCTTGACCCTGCGCCGGCTGGCGCAAGCAGGCGACCAGGAAGGGCTGGAGGCAGCCCGGACCGACTTTTTAAGCCAGATCTACCGGATCATGGCTACGGCCTTGGGTGAACCGCCAAAGACTTTTGACCTGGAATTCAGAGACGACGACAAGAACTACCACTTGGACAAGGGATTGACTCCGGTCCAGTTCTACAAAAAGTACTGCGCGACCGACCTGGACGACTATGTGGTTTTGGCTAATGCCCCAGACCATGAAATGAACCGGGTCTTGCACCTGGGCTTTGAAGACAACATTAAGGGCGGCTACCCTAACCTCTTCATCAACGTGCCGATGGAATATCTGGAAGACGCGGCGATTGCCCAGCTGAAGGACGGGGAAGCTGTTTGGTTCGGCAATGATGTTGGCCGGCAGATGGACCGCAAGACCGGCTTCATGGACCTGGATCTCTACCAGCTGGACCAGCTTTTGGACATCGACAGCCACTTATCCAAGGCTGACCGCCTGGCGACCGGGATCGGGGAATCTTCCCACGACATGGCCCTGGTCGGCGTTGACGTGGACGGCGGGCAAGTCCGGCAATGGAAGGTGGAAAACTCATGGGGCGACAAGTCCGGGGAAAAGGGCTACTTCACCATGAGCGCTGACTGGTTCAGAGAATACACCTACGAGGTCGCCGTGCAAAAGAAGCACGTGCCGGCTGAAATCCTGGACCTGCTCAAGAACCAGCCGATCGAACTTGATCCTTGGGATTCCTTAATTTAAGCAGGTATGTTAACATTGACTTGTTAATATTAAAACAAAAGGAGAAAAAAATATGAGTCATGAATTAACTCTGCAGGAATTGGCGGAATTCAGCGCCAATTTCAATGTTGACCCTAAGAACCAAGTCATCGCCCGCGCTGCCGCCAGAAGCGGGGTTCTGGAAGCTTCCTACAACGAACGCGTGGCTGGCCGCCTAACCCGGGTCTTTTCAACTGAATTGCCAACGAACAACGTCACCAACCAAAAGCAGTCCGGCCGCTGCTGGCTCTTCTCAACCTTGAACGTCTTGCGCCACGACTTCGGCGCCAAGCATAAGGCCAAGAACTTTACCCTGTCCCAAAGCTACAACTTCTTCTGGGACAAGTTGGAAAGAGCCAACCTTTTCTATGAAAAAGTGATCGAAACCGCTGATAAGCCATTAGACGACCGGGAAGTCCGCAGCTACTTCGACTTCGCCGGCCACGACGGCGGCCAATGGCACATGGCCATCTCTTTGGTCAAGAAGTATGGTGTCGTGCCAAGCTACGTTATGCCTGAAAGCTTCAACACTTCCGCTACTAACGGTTTGGCCAGCGCCCTGGCTGACAAGGAAAGAAAAGACGCCCTGGCCTTGCGCCGCCTGGCTCAAGCAGGTGACCAGGAAGGGCTAGAAAAGGCCCGCAAGACCTTCTTAAACGAAATCTACCGGATGGTTGCCATCGCCGTTGGTGAACCGCCAAAGACTTTTGACCTGGAATACAGAGACGACGACAAGAACTACCACCTGGAAAAGAACTTGACCCCAGTCTCCTTCTTCAACAAGTACTTTGACGTCGACCTGGACGACTACGTGGTCTTGACCAACGCCCCAGACCACGAATACGGCAAGCTCTACCACCTGGGCGCTGAAGACAACGTTGAAGGCGGCAGCCCGATCCTCTTCTTGAACGTGCCGATGGAATACCTGGAGCAAGCCGCTGTTGCCCAATTAAAGGACGGGGAAGCTGTCTGGTTCGGCAACGACGTCCTGCGGCAAATGGACCGCAAGACCGGCTACCTGGACACTGACCTCTACAAGCTGGAAGACCTCTTTGACGTTGACCTTAGCCTGTCCAAGGCTGACCGTCTGGCTACCGGCGCTGGTGAAGTTTCCCATGCCATGACCCTGGTCGGGGTTGATGAAGACAAGGGCAACATCCGCCAATGGAAGGTAGAAAACTCCTGGGGCGACAAGTCCGGGGAAAAGGGCTTCTTCGTCATGAGCCACAACTGGTTCAAGGAATACGTCTACGAAGTCGTTGTTCACAAGAAATACTTGACCAAGGACCAGCAAGAGTTGCTCTCTTCAACTCCTGTTGAACTTGCTCCTTGGGACTCATTAGCCTAATGGGTACGCTGATTATCGTCGGCTTGATCTCGCTCGTCATGCTGGGCCTGGTCATCGCCGCCCTTCACCGGGATTAAGCATGAAAAAAGCCGCTCAGTTCTCTAACAGAACTTGAGCGGTTTTTTCATGTGATTTTACTTTGGACTTAATCCTTGCTCTTAAACTGGTCGCCGGCTAAAGTCCGGTAGAACTCAGCGTGAGCCGCGTTGTAGTAAGGCACCAGCCAGAGGAAGCCGATCCCCAAGGACAGGCCGGCCAGAATGTTCCAGCCGATAAAGCTCAATTAGAAGAACGAAAAATAGACGAAACACAAAAAAGAGAGCTCGCTGGAGCTCTCTTTCTTTATTTGCTTTATCAAACTACTTCTCGTAGCTTTGGGCAACCTTTTCGTAGTAGGCAACTTCATCGTCAGTACACTTAACAAAGTGGCCTGGACGGATTTCGTGCATGGACCGTTGATCGTCCTTACCGTCGCCTTCGAACTTGCCGTATTCGTAATCGATCCGCTTCCGGGACCGTTCGATTTCCGGGTCTGGTTGCGGCACGGCAGAGATCAAACTCTTGGTGTAGTCGTGCAGCGGGTGGTCGTAAACTTCGTCAGCACTGCCGACTTCCAGCAGCTTACCGTAGTGCATAACCCCGATCCGGTCAGAGATGAACTTAACCATGGACAAGTCGTGGGCGATGAAGAGGTAAGTCAAGTCATGCTGCTTCTTCAAGTCGATCATCAAGTTGACAACCTGGGCTTGAATGGACACGTCCAAGGCTGAAATAGGTTCGTCGGCCACGATGAACTTCGGTTCAACGGCCAAGGCCCGGGCGATCCCGATTCTTTGCCGCTGACCACCGGAGAATTCGTGTGGGAAACGGGAAGCGTGGTTACGGTTCAAACCAACCGTTTCCAGCAGGTCTTCGACCCGCTTGCGCCGTTCTGCCTTGTCCTTAACCAAGTGGTGGATGTCCAGCCCTTCCGCGATAATGTCTTCAACCGTCATTCTTGGGTTAAGGGAAGCGTATGGGTCCTGGAAGATCATCTGCGCGTCGCGGCGGAAAGCCAATTGTTCGTCGCGGCCATGCAGCTTGGTCACATCCTTGCCTTCAAAGAGGACTTCACCGGCCGTTGGCTTGTACAGCTGCAAAATTGACCGGCCAGTGGTGGTCTTACCAGAACCTGATTCACCAACCAGGCCGAAGACTTCACCTTCATAGATGTCGAAGCTGACGTCGTCGACACCCTTGGTGACGGTGCGTCCGTTCTTGAAGTATTGCTTCAAGTGCTTGACCTCTAAAATCTTTTTTCTTTCTTCTGGCATATTCTGCTTCTCCTTTAATCCTTGTCAGCTGCTTGCAGTTCCTTGTAGTGTTCCCAGCGACGCACGATTTCATCAGGCGGAGTAACCTTTGGCGCGTCTGGGTGCAGGAGCCAGGTAGCAGCTTGGTGGGTTTCTGAAACCTTGAAGAACGGCGGCTTCATTTGCGCGTCGATCTTCATCGCGTACTTGTTTCTCGGGGTAAATGGGTCGCCCTTTGGCGGATCAAGTAAGTCTGGCGGGGTCCCTGGAATTGATTCCAGCTTTTCACTGGTCAGGGTCGGCATGGAGTTGATCAATCCCCAAGTGTAAGGGTGTTGCGGGTTGTAGAAGATTTCGTCAACCGTCCCCTTTTCCAAAAATTCCCCGGCGTACATAACATTAACGCGGTCAGCCATCCCGGCAACGACACCCAAGTCGTGGGTGATGAAGATGATGGAAGTCTTGACCCTCTTTTGCAAGTCCTTCATCAAGTCCAGGATTTCAGCTTGCACAGTAACGTCCAAGGCAGTAGTTGGTTCGTCAGCCAAAAGAATTTCCGGCTCACAGATCAAGGCAATGGCGATAACGATTCTTTGCCGCATACCACCAGAGAATTGGTGCGGGTATTGGTTGATTCTTTCTTCAGCGTTCGAAATACCAACGGCCTTCATCATTTCCAAGGCCTTAGCCCAGGCTTCCTTCTTCGAAACGCCCTTGTGCTTGATCAATGGTTCAGCAATCTGCTGGCCGATCTTCATGGTCGGGTCCAAAGAAGTCATTGGGTCCTGGAAGATCATGGCGATCTGGTTACCACGGATCTGCTGCCATTCCTTTTCGGAAATCTTCAGCAGGTCCTTGCCGTGGAAAAGGATTTGCCCACCCATGATCTGGGAGTTCTTAGCCAAAAGGCCGATGATGCTCCGGGTGGTAACGGACTTGCCTGAACCGGATTCACCAACGATCGCTAAAGTTTCACCTTCATCAAGGTGGAATGAAACGTCACGAATGGCCTTAACTTCACCAGCGTAAGTGTGGAAGTCGATCTTTAAGTTTTTAACGTCTAAAATTCTATTTGCCATATGTTCGTCTCCCTTATCTTTGGCCCTTAGGGTCGAAGGCATCACGCAGACCGTCACCGAGCAGGTTAAAGGCAATCATCAAAACGCAGAGGACTACTGCTGGGTACCACATTTGGTATGGCAGGAACTGGAAGTTCTTCTGCCCTTCGTTCAAAAGCACACCCAGGGAAGTTTCAGGCGCGGAAATACCGATACCGATGAAACTCAGGAAGGCTTCGAAGAAGATGGCACTCGGGATGGTGTACATGGTTTGAATGATGATGATACTGGACAGGTTTGGAATCAGGTGCTTAGTAGCGATCTTAAAGGTTGATTCGCCCAAGGACCGGGCTGCCAGAACGTATTCTTCATTCTTCAGCGACAAGGTCTCGGCCCGAATCTGCCGAGCCATGGTCGTCCATGAGGAAATGGCCAGGGCCAAGATGATGGAAGTGATGCCGGGCTTCAAGACAACCAGCATCAGCACCACGATAATCAGGGTAGGAACTGAAGAAATGATTTCGATAATCCGTTGCATGATGTTGTCAGTCATGCCGCCCTTCCAACCGGAGATGATCCCGTAGGCAACCCCGATGGCCAGGTCGAAGAAGGCGGCAACCACGGCAACGATCAAGGAGATCTTGGTACCGTAGATGATTCTTTGGGCCAATGACCGGCCCAGGTAGTCGGTCCCGGCAACGAAGTACTTGCCAGCTGGCACTGAAGCGTAAGCATCAGTCCAAACGCCGTTTTGCTTGATCTTCCCGTTCAAGCCGTTGAGCCACTCAAAGCCCTTCCACTTGGCCGGGAGGTTGGCGTATTGCGGAGCTGACTTAACCAAGCTGGAGTTGTTGATCCAGAAGCTGGAACCAAAAGCGATAACCACCATCACGATGATGATCACAGCGGAAATCATGGCTGCCTTGTTGCTCTTGAATCTGATCCACACGTTCTGCATGAAAGAAAGTGAGGGACCAGAAATGTGTTCCGCGCTTTGCGTGTCACCCTTTTCCACGTGTTCAAAGGATTCAGGTGTGATCTTTACGTTACTTGCGTCTTGATCCATTGATTTTAACCTCGCTTTCCGTTAGTCAGTCAGTCTGATCCGTGGGTCGATCAGACTGTACACGATGTCAGTGAGCAGCAGGATTACCACCAAACCGAAGCAGTAAACCATACTTACACCCATGATGGTCGGGTAGTCGTTAGTCAGGATTGACTTGGTGAACTGTTCCCCGATCCCAGGAATGTTGAAGATGTTTTCGATAACCATTGAACCAGTCATCAAAGCAACGGCGTATGGCCCGATCAAGGTAACCAATGGAATCATTGAGTTACGCAGGGTGTGCTTTCTGATGACTTCGATCCGGCTAAGACCCTTGGCCTTGCCCAGTTCAACGTAGTCGGAACTCAAGGTGTCGACCATTTCCGTTCTGACAAATCTGGCTGTTTCGGCCAGCGGCCCTACCGAGAGGGCGATCGTCGGCATGATCGTCTGTGCTGCTTCACCCCAGCCAGCGATTGGGAACCAGCCCAGCTTCAAGCCGATGTAGTATTGAAGCAATACCGCCAGAACAAAGTTAGGAACCGATTTACCGATGATGGAAACGATCGTCGCGGTGGAGTCGATCCAGGTACCTTGGTTCATGGCCGCGATTGAGCCTATGATGATCCCCAGGATAATCCCGACAACCAGAGCTTGCAGACCCAATTGAGCAGAAGCGCCCAAACGCGCCCCGATCAAGCTGGAAACAGGCTGGTTGCTGTATTGGAAGGAAATCCCAAAGTCACCATGCGCGGCGCCAGCCAGGTAGATGATGTATTGTTCAATAACAGGTTTGTCCAAGCCGTATTGCTTGTTCATAATTGCCTTTTGGGTAGCCGTCATCTTTGCTTCGTTGGCGTACGGAGAACCTGGCATCATCTTCATTAAGAAGAAGATAATCGTCGCAACGAGGAACAAAGTGAGGATCATGTAGAAAATACGTTTTAGTAAGTATTTAGCCATAGTATTGCTCCTTACACTTTTTCGCTTTAATCAGCATTACATTTTTAATGTTTTTCTTATTATACCAAAAAATAAAGAAATTACCATATGATGATATAAAACTGTGCCCCTAAAAGTCAAGCACTACGGGCTTTTTGTCCGTTTTTCCCATCATTTGTCAACTAACTTAAACTTTGATTTTTTCTTTTTTGAGTCTATCTGGAACTTAGACTGACCTTTTTTTAAATAAGTGTTCGGCTAAGATAAAAATATTAGTCTTTTTTCCTGTAAAAACTAATTTTCTTAACTTTCAGCCAGCAGACATCTTTAGTGGCCTCCCTCCTTTAGCCCAAAAAATATCCTATTCCTGGACATAAATCCCGAAATAAAGAAAAAGTTGAGCGTTATTGCTAACGTCTCAACTTTCAATTATACCACGGTTAAATTTTAATTTTTAACCGCGTAAGTTGTCTTAAAGTCTGGGTATTCGCCGTTGAAGACCAGGCTCTTGATATTTGGTCTGATCATCCAGGCCTGACCCATGTGGTAAAGCGGGCTGATAGCTTCCTGGTCGATCAAGATCTTTTCCGCCTTGAGCAAGGCCTTGCGGCGCTTGGTCTTGTCCATGGTCAGGGAAGCCTTGACAGCCTTATCGTATTCCTTATTAGACCACTTGCCGAAGTTGTAAGTCTGTCCTGACTGCATGTAAGCCAGGAAGTGGTATGGGTCCGGGAAGTCGCTGGTCAAGCCGCCCAAAACGACGTCAAAGTTATTGGCAATTTGCCGGGAAACCCGGGTCGTCTTTGGCAGGTTGTTGACGGAAACGGTCATCTTGCCGCCAAAGGCCTCAGTCAAGGCACTCTGGATGAATTCCGTCTGCTTCTTGTAGCTGTCGTCATCGTCAGCCATCAGAGTAAAGGAAACCTTCTTGACGCCCAGTTCCTTCAAGGCCTTCTTGAAGTAGCTGCGGGCGGACTTAAGGTCGTATTCCACGTACTTGTTCACGCTGGAGTTGGCACTTTCCGCTTCCTGGGCAAAATTCTTCCCGTCTAAGACCACGTTGGTGGCTGAGAAGGTCTTGGCCTGGGTGTTGTAGGTACCGATCGTGGACAAGAGCTGCTTACGGTTGATAGCCATGGAGATAGCCCGGCGCAGGTTGGCATTACGGAAGATCTTTTTCTTCTTGTAGTTGTAGCAGAGATAGGTGGTGTTGCCCAAGGTCAGAACCCGGTAGCCCTTCTTGCCCTTCATGCTCTTGGCTGCCTGGGTGTCCAGGATAGCCGCGTCCAGCTTCCCGGTTTGGTAGAGGTTGTAGTCAGTTGACGGGGTCTTCTGGACACTGTAGTTGATCTTCTCCAGCTTAACTGCCTTCTTATCCCAATAATACGGGTTCTTAGCCAGCTTCCAGGTCAGGTTGGACCCAGTCCAGCCCACGGACTTGAAAGGCCCGTTGTAGACGGAATAGGCGGATTTGGTCCCGTAGCGCTTGCCGTACTTCTTGACAGCTTTGGAGTCCAGCGGCTTCAAGCTGATGGCCGTAACGACCTTAAAATAAGGAATCTTCTTTTCAAAAGTCACGACCAGCTTGTATTTGCCTTCGGCCTTGACGCCCAGGCTGGACGGTTTCTTCTTGCCTTCAGAGATCTTGATGGCATTCTTGATGCCTTCGTAGTTGTTGACCTGGCTGGAAGCAGTCTTGGGGTCAACCTGCCGGCGCCAGGCATAAACGAAGTCTTCCGCCATTACCGGGTCCCCGTTTGACCACTTGGCGTCCTTTCTTAAGTAAAAGGTCCAGGTCAAGCCGTCTTTAGAGGTCGTGCTCTTGGTAGCCACGCCCGGAACGGTTTTGGAGTTTTCGCCCAGCCGGTAGAGGCCTTCATAGGTATTGGCGATCTGTTCCTCACTGGCTGTATCGTCGGCCTTGGCCGGGTCCAGGCTTTCCAGTTCAGAAGTGGTCATCCAGTTGATTGACTTTTCATAGCCGCTGCTGGACACAGGCTTGGCTGACTTGGTCGCGGTCTTGCTGCAGGCTGCCAGCAAGAAGGCGCCGGATACGGCGACAGTTGCCGTCAGAAGCTTTTTAAAATTACTCACTGTTTTGTCCTCTCTTGGTCAAAAAACTTTTTTGTAAAACACATTTTTTAGCAATTCATCAGCATCTAATCATTTTTTCATTATAGAAGATTTCCGGTCTTTTGACAATTCTAAATTTACCAGCAAAGAGAAATAGCCAGAATAGTATATAGCAAAAAGAAAACGGAGCCCTGGCTCCGTTTTCTAAAAAATCTGTCAGCTTAATTTGCTGCTTTCCAGACTACTTAAGCTACTTAATGTAAGCTTCCTTGAAGTTGTAAGGTGAGCCGGCACCGTTGAAGACAACGCCCTTGACGCTGGTCTTAACCGGGGTAGCTTCGTTGGTGTAGTACAGCGGGGTTAACCCCTTGGTCTTCCAGCAGGGCCCGTTCAGCAGCCACCATTGCCTTCCAGCGGGTTGCGGTTGACCCAGTGGTCTTGGACAGGGAGATGGCCTTACGCAGGTTGGCGTTGGCTAAGTACTTGTCCTTGGCGATGTTGTATTGCAGGTACTTGGTTGAGGCAAACTTTCTGACAGTCCAGCCGGTCGTCCCCTTAAGCTGCTTGCTTTGCTGGGCGTTCAAGTTGGTTTCGAGAAGATGTAGAAGCCCATCAACAGCTTGAAGTATGGGATTCTCCGGTCCAGGGTCACCGTCAGCTTGTACTTGCCGTCAGCCTTGATGCCCAAAGTGTTGGCTGCTTTCTTGCCGGCAACGATCGCGTCAGCGTTCTTGATGCCGGAGAACAGGTAGGCGTATTCAGAAGCAGTCTTTGGGTTGACCGTTCTTCTCCAGGAGTAGACGAAGTCCTGGGCGGTAACTTCATCCCCGTTGGCCCATTTAGCGCCCTTGCGGAGGTTGAAGGTCCAGGTCTTGCCGTCAGAGCTTTCCTTCCAGCTCTTGGCGATCCCCGGGGTTGGCTTGGCATTGTTGCCCAGCCTGATCAAACCTTCCATGACATTGTTGAACTGGTCAGTGTCGTAACGGTCGGTAGCCTTGGACGGGTCCATGGTCGTCAATTCGGCAGCTTCCGTCCAGGACAATTTTTGTGCCTTGGATGATGAGCTTGACTTGCTTGATGAGCTGCCACAGGCTGCCAGAAGCTCAGCTGAGGCGAGCAAAACTGAGCCGGTAGCGAATAGCTTCTGTTTTCTCATAATCTCACCTCGTTTTATTAAAAAGCGAACTTAGATTATACTATAATTA
>SKEH01000372.1_pt1 | contig 28429 bp, 22 predicted proteins | sample 4826571 | NCBI WGS metagenome assembly SKEH01 (sample SAMN11008814, study PRJNA524170) | human gut metagenome | biome: Human fecal sample; material: Feces; isolation source: fecal sample from pouch patient p29 | host: Homo sapiens | place: Israel: Tel-Aviv | collected 2016-09-14 | reverse complement strand
CTTTAAAATAGAATATTCGTAATTTGTTCATTTTTGGGTTGGATTTTGTAATTTTATGGCAAAAAAATTTCAATAAAAAAAGGTCGAAATCGACCTTTTAAGTTATTTAGATTAAGCTTTCTTCCTTAGTAATCTTTGTTTTACCATTCATATAAGGAACTAATACTTCAGGAACTGTTACTGTCCCGTCTTCATTTTGGTAGTTTTCTAGAATTGCTGCAACTGTTCTACCTACTGCTAGTCCTGAACCGTTTAATGTGTGAGCTAAGTGCAATTTACCATCTTCATCGCGATAACGAATTTGGGCACGGCGTGCTTGGAAGTCAGTACAGTTTGAACAACTGGAGATTTCACGGTACTTATCTTGAGCTGGCATCCATACTTCTAGATCATAAGTTTTTGCACTAGTAAAACTTGCATCCCCAGTTGACAATGCAACGACATGGTATGGCAAGTTCAGTTTTTGTAATAAGTGTTCAGCATTCTTAGTTAATTTATCAAGTTCATTCCATGATTCTTCAGGCTTACAGATTTTAACCATTTCAACCTTTCTGAATTCATGCATTCTGATTAAACCACGAGTATCACGACCAGCTGAACCTGCTTCACTTCTAAATGCTGGAGAAAGTGCAGTTACATTAATTGGTAACCGATCTTCATGAATAATTTCATCACGGAAGTAGTTAACTAATGGAACTTCTGCAGTTGGAATTAAAGTTAAATCAAGTGGCTTGTCAGGATCATCATTATCTACAATTGTGTAAACATCTTCACGGAATTTAGGGAATTGGCCCGTGCCTTGCATTGATTCATCATTAACTAAGTAAGGTGGAATTACTTCTGTATATCCTTCTTTAGTATTTTCATCTAAGAAAAAGTTAAATACAGCACGTTCAAGTAATGCACCGGCACCTTTATAATAAACAAAACGTGCACCAGAAACTTTTGCACCACGATCCCAGTCTAAAATGTCTAAATCAGTTCCTAATTCCCAATGTGCTTTTGGTTTAAAAGATAATTTAGTAGGTTCATGCCACTTACGTACTTCTTCATTGAAACTTTCATCAGGGCCAATTGGGTCTGAATCATCTGGGAAGTTAGGCAATCTCAACAAAATATAATTTTGCTTTTCGGTCAAGTCAGCAACTTTTTCATCGAGTTCTTTGATTTCTTGACCAACTTCACGCATTTTTTCAATCGCAGGAGTTGCATCTTCCTTGTTTCTCTTCTTTTCAGCAATTTCCTTTGAAACTTTGTTACGCTCTGCCTTTAATTGTTCACTACGGTTCAAGCCCTCACGACGATCAGCATCAATTTTTACCAATTCATCGAGTTCTTCAGGCTTAATGCCACGTCTACTAAGTTTGTCCTTAGCCCAATCAAGATTCTCGCGAATCACTTTAATATCTAACATAGTTTACCTCCACAAAAAAAGCCAATTCATCCCTCAAATTGGGACGAATTGGCTCTACATGGCTTCGCGGTACCACCCAGTTTCAACCACGAATTTCGCAGTTGCACTTCATTAAGTTGGCGATAACGGTGCCGCAATGCCGTGTAACTATTAATTACCCACATTAATGGAATCTGGAAACGACTTCTATTCGCTTGCACCAAAATGCGAACTCTCTGAATCAGTCTTAGGACTCCGTGTTTTGAAATTATTTTAAGTCATTCCTACCCGTTTGGCAAATACTATTTTTAATTATATGAACATTTATATTTTAACCAAAATAAAACCAATATACTTATTGCAGCATCAAGTTAATTCTTACCTGCAAAAAAAGAAATCCAAGCATTACTTGGGTTTCCTTTTATTTAACATTATTTACTACAAAAGCATTTGGGTTATTTCTAAAACGAGCGGGACAACAACCACAAACAATACAGTCGAAGTAGTTACGACATTAGTTGCATATTGTACATCCCCGTGCGATTCACCTACAAGAATCGGCAAAACTGCTAAAGCAGGTGTCGCGGACTGTACTATCAATGTTTGTTTTGCTAGCCTCGTTAGTGCTGGTCCCCAGCTTCCACCAACACCAATTAAGATAATCATCAATGCTGGAACTAATACAAATCTACCAAGTAAAGCCCAAATTGTATCACGGTCGAGGTGAATAGACTTTAAACCAGCATCAGCCAAAATAATACCAATATAAATTAACGACATTGGTGTTACAATTCCACCAACCATGCCTAAAACAGCAGTAATCCAACTTGGGATTGGTACTTCAACTAGCAAGCAGAGCAAAGCAATTAAGAAACCTACTAGTGGTGCTGGTAGTAATTTCTTCCAGTTAAATTTTTGCTGTTTCTGTTTTTGTACAGTTGGATCATCACTAGAAATAAAGAAGACACCGATTGCCCAAGTTGAAACTGTATTTAATACGTAGTAAATCAAAAAATACGGCATACTTTTTTGACCAAACAGCGCAATATTTAATGGTAATCCAATAAAAATCGTATTGGCATTAGTAATCGCATTAATAAATGTCCCTCGCCTACCTTTACGGATTCGTAAAACTTTGCACAGTAGCCAAGCAAACAAATAGCTTAAGGCAAAACAGATGATTGCATAAATCAGGCCACCAGTTAGGCCAAATAGTTTTTCCCTCGTTAGATACTTTAAAACCGAAACAAAAATTGAAGCAGGTAAAGCAATATTCATAATCAAATACGAAATGTTATTTTTAAATTGATCACCAAGCTTGCCACTACTACGCAACCAATACCCTAATGCAATCACTAACAAAAGTTCGACAACACTAGTCAAAGATGTAAGAAAGGCTTGCATTTATTCTCACTTCCAATCATCTGAATAAACTGGAGACCAGCGCAAAGCTTGCACTGCTTCTTCACCATCTTGATAATCGTTTTGATTAAGGTGGTCTTTAATTGCTTGGTTAGCTACAGCTTTTGCCACAGTTTGTGAAAAGACGTTTAATTTTTCAACCGGTGGTAAAACTGCGGCTCCCGGCTTACTTGAATCAACAATTCCACCCAGAGAATGGGCAGCAACACTAATCATCTCATCACTCAAAATCTTAGCATTGACTGCTAATGCTCCTAGGCCAAGTCCAGGATATACTAATGCATTATTAGCCTGACCAATTTCATATTTTGTTCCTTGATATTCAACTGGATCAGCTGGGATACCGGTTGCCACCAAAGCTTTTCCCTTAGTCCATTGAATCAAGTCCTGGGCTTTTGCTTCAGCTAACTGTGTCGGATTAGACAGTGGGAAAATAATTGGTCGCTCAGTATGAGCTGCCATTTCTGTCACAATTTCTTGCGTAAAAGCACCAGATCTAGTCGAAGTTCCGACTAAAATGTCTGGATGTACTGCTTGCACAACACTCTTTAAATCTGTTAGTTGCTCCGGATGGGCAAACTCAGTCTTTTTTCTAACAAAAGGCTTCTGGGCAGGAGTTAAATCAGGGGTATCCTCAAATAGCAGTCCCTGTTTATCAACTAGGTAAAAATGTTTGCGTGCTTCATCTGGTTTCATCCCCATTTGCAACATTTCAGCATATACTTGTTCAACAATTCCAGTTCCAGCAGTTCCGGCACCAAAGCAAACATATTTTTGCTCGGTTAGCTTTTGCCCACTGATTTTTAGCGCGCCTAAAATTCCCGCTAAAACAATTACACCAGTTCCTTGAATATCATCGTTAAAAGTTAGGATTTGTCCGCGATAGTGTTTCAATAAATTGTCAGCATTGTCACGACCAAAATCTTCAAAGTGGAGGTATAGTCCAGGAAAAAGCTTTTCAACCGCCTGAACAAAACGATCAACAAATTGATAATATGGCTCCCCATTTATGCGCCGATGATGATTACCCAGATAGAGCGAGTCATTCAGCAGCTTCTCATTGTTTGTTCCAACATCAAGTACTACTGGTAAAACACATGCTGGATCGACACCTGCCGCAGCAGTATAAACCATCAACTTACCAACAGAAATGTCGACACCTTGCGTGCCCCAATCACCTATTCCAAGAATTTCTTCACCATCGGTTACTACGATTAGTTTGATGTCTCGTCCGTCAGCTGCATTTTTCAAGCTAGCCTCAATTTGATCAGGCTCATCAATGGAAAGAAAAGCGGCATTCTGCGGATTGACAAACAAATGACTGTAATTTTCAATTGATTCCGCGATTGTCGGATCATAAACAATGGGCATAAACTCAGTTACGTGTTCACTAAAGACCTTAAAAAACAAAACACGATTTGTATTAAAAACAGTCATGAGAAAAATGCGCTTTTCCAAATTGGTCTTTTTCTCTTGGTATTGCAAATAGACTTCGCGCACTTGTTCCTCAAGCGTTTGCTGTTTTGGCGGCAGCATTCCTTCTAAATGATATTGCTCACGCTGCTCTTTGGTATAAGCAGTGCCACGATTCAAAAACGGATCATTTAATCTTGTTTGACCTATCTTATCCATTTTGGACACTCTCCCATCTGTGTAATAATATATTCATTTATTAACACTTTCAGGGTATTCCCTTTATGTAGCAAGTTCAAACAATTAGCTTACTTAAGAGGACTAACACTTTTTGCAGACTCAATTTAATGCTTTTTAGTTAGCGTAACTATTTTTATCAAAAAAAGTCTGGGAAACAGTATTTCCCAGACTCAAGTTTAATGATCTTTCAGCCACTGTGCTTTTTTCAACACGTAATATTTTTCTTCGTATTTGAACAGATTACTAATCTGACTTAGGTCAACCGCATAAGCATAGTCAAAACCTAGCGTCTTGAGCAATTTTTGTGAACGCAGGTTCTGCTTAAAAGTGCCGGCCCAAATTTCTCTTTGTTGCAACTTTTTAAATGCAAAATCAAATAGTAAGGTTAACGCCTCTGTCATATAACCATGGCCTTCAAACGCACGATCAAGTAGAAAGCCAACTTCCTTGGTATCTAGCAGTTCTTTTTCGCTCGTTCCTCGTTCATATAGTTCGACCAAGCCGATTATTTCTTCTGTTTGCATTAGACAAACCGCATAACTATACTTGCGTGCAGCGTATTGACCAGCGGCAACTTCTGCTTGGACAAAATTGTCATAGTGCTGAAAAGCGGCTAGCTGCTTATAATAATCGTCCTGACCCCATTTTAACAATACTTCTGTATCAGTATTTTGAAAGGGTCTCAAAAACACCCGACTACTCATTACTTACCAACAATCTTGAGAAGCCAGTCCATCCCAAACATTAAAGCGAAACTATAAGCTGCGATTGTCCATGGTTTACCTAAAATAATGATCCAGAAATATGTCCAGAATTTCATGTCTGTCAATCCTGCTAATAAACATAGAACATCATCAGGAGCCATTGGCGCAACTATACAGATTGCAAAGAACCAGTTAAATTTATTCTGATTTTTAGTCCATTTCATATACTTATCAAGGGTCTTTTCGGACACAATGTGCAGAATAAAGGGCCTACCATAAAAGCGGGCTAAGAAGAAATTGATAATCGAGCCGATACAGACCCCAACGTAGTTATAAATAAAGCCTGCTAAAGGGCCAAAGAACACAACCCCACCTAGCAAAGACACTCCGCCTGGAATAATTGGAATAACCACTTGAATAATCTGGATTAGCACAAAAATAACCGGACCAATAATTCTTTTATCAGCCAGATATGCTTTCATTTTTGTTTGACTAGTAAAAATTCCTAAATTGTACCAGTAAATACATAATAAAATGATGATAATCCCGCTAACAACGGTCAAGATATTAATTAATTTTCGACTGGTTTTAGCTGACAGATGCATAGCTTACCTCCAATATTAGGGCTCATTTTACCAAAAAACTTAGTCTAATGATTAGTTTTTACGTCATTTAACTTAATAATTAAAATATTTTAACTTTTTTAAAGATTGCACTTAAATTTGCATCATGTAACTTAATGATAAACTAAAAAGAAGAAATTAAACGTACTAATAACTTTTATTTAAGTATAGTCCATCTAAACTATAATAAAATAGTAGCCTAAGTAATTGGGAGGAAACAGATAATGACTGAGATTTTAACTGATATCATCTACGATAAGCAAAAGCAATTAGCGACAGATATTTATTTGCCTCAAGGCAACTCAAAAACTAAAATTTTGCTATTTTGGCACGGTGGCGGTTGGTTCCGTGGCGATAAAAGTAATCTTAAAGAGTTATGTTTGATGGCAGCTGATCGTGGTTTTCTTGTTTTTACACCTAATTATTCACTTGCTCCTCAAGCAACTTTTCCTGCAGCACATGAAGACAGCACCAATTTTGTTAAGTGGCTATTAAACAGTGAGTATGTCGCAGAAGGAACACAAATCAGTCAAATTGGCGTTAGCAGTGGGGGGACGCTAGCCTTACTAGTGGCAGGAAAATATGGCTTTCCAACCGTTACGTGGTCTGCGCCCGTCTCATTCTCTAATTGGATGCAAGATCATCCCACAGTTAAGCCATCACCTCAGGCCCATAAAGATCTTGGAACAGAAGACTTGAATGAAATCAATGACTCATTTTACAAGTATTTCACTTTAACCTATGCCGGTTCACCAAAAATGAGCACGCTCAAACTAATCGATGCAGCGTCATATGATTACCACAATCTCCAGCAGCTTTTAATGATTAATTCAACTGATGAATTAGCACCAACTAAATATCTGCTTGCTTTTACTAACTATTTAGCCAGTCAAAATCTTGGGATTGAACTCAAATTAATTCCTGGTAAACGTCATGCAATGGCGTATGCCAGCGAGTACATTGATTTTTCTTTAGCTTATCTCGAAAACAGTTTAATGCATAATCAGCAGTAATACTGGTTAATTAAAAGTTAAAATTATTAGCTAGTGCAACTTTTTATTGAAAACGGTTTATAATAGAGTTTATCTATTTGTAACGTAGAAAAGTATCTTTTAAGGAGAATTAATATGGCTAAATATCAATCAGTCAATCCATATACCAATGAAACTTTTGCCAGTTACGATAATCCAACAGCTAGTCAAATTGAAGATGCAATCAACTTGGCAGATGCACTTTATCATAAATGGCGTCACGAGACTCCAGAAAGTCGCGCTGAAATTTTACACCAAGTTGCCGATGGCTTCCGTCAAAATGAGGAAGAAATGGCTAAAATAATGACTCTAGAAATGGGCAAAATGATCAACGAGTCCAAAGGAGAAGTTGAACTATGCGCATCAATTTGCGATTATTACGCTGATCACGGTCCACAGATGCTTAAACCACAACCGATTGAATCAAACTTGGGTAATGCTTATTATCTTAAGCAAGCTACAGGAGTAATTATGGCTTGTGAACCTTGGAACTTCCCGCTTTATCAAGTCATTCGTGTTTTTGCGCCAAACTTTATTGTCGGTAATCCAATTTTATTAAAGCACGCACATAATGTTCCTGGTTCTGCCGCATTAACTGCCAAAATAATTAAACAGGCCGGTGCACCTGAAGGTAGCCTCATTAACCTTTACCCTAGTTACGATCAACTTGACCAAATTATTGCTGACCCTCGTGTACAGGGTGTTGCACTAACTGGTTCAGAGCGCGGCGGGGCTTCTGTTGCAGAAAATGCCGGAAAGAACCTAAAGAAATCAACTATGGAACTTGGCGGTAACGATGCCTTCATTGTTTTAGATGATGCGGATCCATTAGTTTTGAAGAAAGCCTTAAGTTCTGCTAGAACGTATAACGACGGTCAAGTATGTACTTCATCTAAACGTATTATTGTGGTTAAATCACGCTATGATGAAGTTTTGCATGAACTCAAAAATGCTTTTTCAGTCTTAAAAGCGGGTGACCCACTCGACGCTAGCACGACATTGCCACCAATGAATTCAGCTAGATCAAGGGATAAATTAAGTAAGCAAGTTGACGAAGCAATTGACGCTGGCGCAAAAGTTTTCTACGAATATCCTGAGATTAATTCTGATGGAGCATTTTTCAGACCAATTATTTTAACGGATGTTGATAAAAATAACCCAGCTTATGACCAAGAATTCTTCGGCCCAGTTGCAATTGTTTACGAAGTAGAAGACGAAGACGAGGCCATTGCACTTGCCAATGATTCAAGCTATGGTCTAGGTTCATCCGTCATCAGTGCAGATGTTAAACATGCACAGGAAGTTGCAGCTCAAATTGAGACTGGAATGACCGTTATTAACGGAACCTGGATTAGCTCCGGAGAATTACCTTTTGGTGGAATTAAAAAATCGGGTTATGGTCGCGAATTGAGTGATTTAGGTATGATGGCATTTGTCAACGAACACTTGGTAATTGATATGCCAACGGAGTAATCTTTTATAAATAAAAAAAGCTGGACTTCATATCTGTCCAGCTTTTTTGTTACTTTTGCTTATATTTTTTGTACAGGTTGTAGCCTAATAAAATTGTCGTCATAATGCTGGATAAAATCAAGAAATAGGTCGAAGCACCTATCGAAACAGCATATAAAAGTAATTGACTAGTAATATTCTTCAAGAAGCCTGTATTTGAAAGTGTGGTATTTGATAAGCGGAAAATTAAGTAAATGAGGAAAAGTGACTCAATTATCGACAAAGAAAATGCAATACTGCAATTTTTTTTTGTGTCCTTCAGCGTATTATAAGTAATTACAATTGGGAATAGGAAAATCAATAGCCAGATTACACAGACTTCGATTCCTGGCACTAAAGTGCTACTTGATGAAAATAAGCGTCCAGCCAGTCCAAATAAAACACGTGTAATTGACATTTTACCTGTATATGAAATGTCAGAAACGGAAGCACCAGAACCAGTAAATAAAACAATTAGATTAATAATTGCCATTAAAATGACTAGCAGTTGGGTATAGTTAAAGTGCTTTTTGACTGTTGCAACTTCTTCTTCCACTCGCTTTTCGCCCTTGGAAGGCTCTTTACCTTTTCTTTTAGACTTAACTTTTTCCTTAGACTCATCAACATTATTGAACATATTAGAGCCGAGTTGATTGACCTTTTCAGTTAACCGCTTATCCACTGTATAGCGTTCTATTTTGTTTGTTCGCACGCATACCACATAGAGCCAGATAAATAATGCAAAAAAGCAAATCCATCCGATACTACGAGAAAAACTCATAATCAGTAGCAATAAAATACCTAATAACAAAACAATCATACTGTTAGCACGAATCCAATCCAGCATCCTTGCAACAATTATATTTTGCTTTTTAGGGTAAAACTCTTGGCGGTAGTCTTCTCTTCTCGTAACAGTTCGTTCTGCTTCCTGGTTTTCTTTATTTTGAGGTTCGTGGGGGGCATCAGCAAAAAAGAGATCACGATATTTTTGCACATTGAAGTGACAATTAGGACAAATCGTATCCTCTGCTGAGATTTTCCGCCCGCAATTTGGACAAGTAGTCATAAAAAACATCCTTTGCTTGTAGTTAAATTAATACACTAATCATAAAACAAAAAAGGTGATAAAGAAAATTTCTTTATCACTCTTTTTAATGAAAAATCATTGTAAATCTTCAATTTTTGCTTTAAGTTCTTTGATTTCCGCAATTGTTGCATTAGGTGACAGCATTAAGCTATCCAATTTAAACTTAAGCAATTCAAGTTCATTTGCGTTGCTTTTCTCATTTTCATTAACTGGTGGTTCAGCAACCAGCAATTTTTTACTCTTAATCTGCCACTCTTTCAGCTTAATTTGATTAACAAATGCTTGGTCATGAGATACCAAAATAATTGCAAATGGATAATTTGTGATGAATTCGGCTAATGCGTTAATTGACCCAATATCCAAAAAGTTAGTTGGCTCGTCTAATAGCAGCAAATTATATTGCCCGGTAATGATCTTAGCTAAATTAAAGCAGACCAGCTGTCCACCGCTTAAACTACTAATCTTTTGTTGTGCAAACTGCTTCAAGTGCAAATCACCTAGAATCTGCATTGTTGAACTGTCATCAAACATACTGGTTTCATTAAGCGATGCAATCAATGTTTGATCAGTTTGTTTTACACAAATATTCTGATCAAAATAGCCAATTTTTAATTTGGGGCTATAATAACCCACTAGTTCCCGATGCTTAATTTGTTTTAAAAAGACGGTTTTGCCTACTCCATTTTGGCCAGCCAATAACACTTTTGTTTGGAAATCTATGTTAATTTCATTGTCAATGGTAAAGAGATTACGCTTAAAAGCCTGAACTTTCTGCTTAGTTAGTCTAATTGCTTTATCATTACTGATATCTGCAATAGCCTGCTTTTCTGTTCCATTTTTAAATGTAATAGGACGCCGAAACCGTGGCTTTTCGAGCTTAGCTTTCTCTCGGTTAAGTTTATTAGTCAGGTTTTTACTAGCCTTAATGACGCTATTCTTGGCTCTTTGCTTACCCATTGATTTCGACCGCCAATCAGACGGCGACAGACCTTTTTTATTCTTATTAAAAGTTCTTGCCTTATTGAGTTTCTGATTGGAACTAACTTGCAATTGATTAACACGTTTTTTTTGTTGTTCATACTCTTTTTCAAGAAAGTGCCGCTTATCAGCTTGAAACTGTTGAAATTCAGAATATGTTCCTGTAAAACCGCTGACCTTTTGCTTTTGAATGTACCAAAGATTATTGCAAATTTGACTTAGAAAATTTTGATCATGACTAACTATTAAACACGCAATCTTGCTTTTTTGTAGTAATTGAACCACCCATTTTTGCTGTTTAACGTCCAAATTAGAAGTTGGTTCGTCCAACAATAATAAACCATTGGACATATTTTTTAATTTAGCAATTGCTAGTTCAATCGCCAATTTTTCTCGTTGTCCACCGCTCTTGTCCTTTGCATCGAGCAATTGGGGAACATAAGCAAAATTACAATTTCTGATAATTTTGCCTTTAATTGTAAATGAATCGGTCATATCTTGTTGAGCAAGTATGTTAACTAGAGTAGTTTTGCCAACTCCGTTGTCTCCAATTAAACCGATTTTTTGACCTGAAGTAACATTTAAACTGTCAATTTCAAGTAATTTGATAGCTGCAACGTCAATTTGTAAATGATCTATTTTAATTAATTCCACTTTAAACACCTCAATGTGTAAGTACGCTATTAATTTGCTTTTTGCCAAATTAATATCTTGCCTCGCCCCACGTTGAGCTGATAATTAATTTTCCTGTTTGAAAAGTGATTTAATTATTTAGCTATCTGTAGAGCTTTATTGATTATTTACATCTCTTGACATTTCAGTTCTCCTCATAATTCTGTTAATAAGATAATTAGCGTTATTCTAGCTTATCTTAAAAGTTTTGTAAAGCTAGTCTAAATATACAAAAAAAGATTGAACACTCAAAATGAGCAATTCAATCTTTTAAAATTCTATTGTTTAACTCGTTTACTCTTATTCCAGTGGACACCTTCATAAGTCAGCTTAACTGCTGCAGATAGCGTGATTGGCATAATAAAGACTAAAATAATTAATCCGATAATTACAGTTAAAGCAACTTCAATTAAAGTTGGAATACCTGATGGAATCAATGCAGCAAAGGTTCCGCCTAAAATAATTGCAGCTGAAACAACAACTGTTCCGATAATACCACAAGCTTTAAGCATTCGTTCACTCGGCTTGCCTCCCTCAATTGCACGATAACGCGTCATCAAGAAGATACTATAGTCTACACCTAAGGCAATTAACAAAATAAAACCAAAGAATGGTGTATTCCAAGTTAACATGTCTTTGCCCATTGTTGCCTTAACTACCCATTCAGTAATTGATAATGAGCAGAAGTACGCAATAAGTAATGTACCCAAAATATATAGAGGTTGCAATAATGAACGAGTAACGAAAATCAATGCGATTCCGATACCAATCAACATAATTGCGGCTGTTCTAATAAAGTCCTTGTTGGCAATATCCTTAATATCAGCAATGTTTGAGCTTTCCCCACCCATTGCGATAGTTGCCTTATCAAGTCTTGTACCTGCTAAAGACTTTTTAGCCATTAAACTTAAGTCTTGTGCCTTCTTGGTTGCCTTGGTGCTACTTGGGTTTGAACTAAAGACAATCATAATCATTGCTGATTTTTTATCAGGGCTTAGATAGTTCTTAACCGAGGTTTGGAACATGTCATTCTTGATAAATTCCTTAGGAATATAGAAGCTATCTGCTGCTGATGAACTAGCAAGTCCGGTAAGATAAGCTCCACCTTGGCCCAAACCACTGTTAACTTCATCTAAACCAGAAGTTAACTTAGGAGTATTATCTGCCAACTGACCTGCACCGGAATTCAATTTTCCTACACTTGAGTTCAGTTGACCTACGCTTGAATTCAATTGACCAAGACTAGAATTAAGTTGACCTATTCCACCATTTAAAGTGGATGCACCACTACTTAGTTGACCTGAAGCAGAAGCTAGTCTACCAACACCTGATTGTAATTGACCCATCTGACCAGAAACATTTGGCATTGAAGCAGAAGCTTGTGCCCATGATTTTTCAAGTGCAGCACCTGCTGCTTGCATTGCCGCCATCTTTTGTTGTGGTGTCAAGCCAGGAATGCTATTCATACTTTGAGCCAAGTTAGCCTTGTAACTCTTTTCTAAGGCTGCCTTAGTATTGGCTTGAGCTGATGCGATACCTTGAGAGCCAGCTGATAGTTGAGAATTAAGTTGATTCAAGCCGCTGGTCATTTGTTGCGTACCACTTTGGAGTCTTCCTGCACCACCTTGCAGTTGACCCGCACCACTTTGAAGTTGGCCAGTACCGCTTTGGAGCTGTCCAGTACCATTTTGTAACTGGCTTGTTCCGCTAGCTAACTGACTTGCACCAGTTGATAATTGCTTACTTGCTTTACTTAATTTGCTTAACCCAGCACGAGCTTGGTCGACGCCCTTATTAACTGTGTTTAATTGGTTGTTAACATAGAGCTGATTAATTCGTTCTCCGTATGGTTGAGTAACAGAAGTTACTAGAGAAACATCCCCAGAAGATTGAATTTGTCTAGTAAGTTGATCAAGCAGTCTTAAATCTGCCTCATTGTCTAATCTGTGGTCACTCTTAATATAAAGAGTTGATGGTTCTGCCATCCCCTTGGAGAAATGCTTTTCAACTACAAGCATCCCAGCCTTTGCAGGGGTAGCATTATCAATTTCATCAGTATCATCATAATTAAGATGACCTGAGTACATTAAAGCAAATGGTGTTACCACAACTGCTAAAACGACTAAATAGATAATTGGATGAGCCATAGTACTCTTAGAGATACCATGCCAGAGCTTATCCTCATGTTCACCAGTAAATTTCTTAACTGGCCAGAACATTTTTTCACCTAAAACAGCCATGAAGAATGGGTTTAGTGTTAACAAAACAACCAGTAGGATAGCAACACCAACTGCAACGCCGACTGCAGATTGGTAAATTGAGAATTTAGCTAAGCTAAGAGCTGAAAAACCAATTAAGATCGATGATCCTGAATACAAGATTGTCTTACCTGCTACCTTAAGTGCATCCTTCATCGCACCATAGCGATCAAGCCCATTACCCAGATTTTCCTTGAATTTATCATACAGTAAGATGTTGTAATCCGTTCCGATTCCGAACAACACAATGATCATAAAGACTTGTGTAAAGTTTGAAAATGGGAAGTTTTGATACTTAACTAGATTGGTAACAATCGAGAAAGCAGTGATAAATGATACACCAACTGTTAACAAAGAAATTAGTGGCACGATTGGTGACTTAAAGACAATTACTAGAACAATGAAAATGAAGACAATGGTAATGACTTCAGTCTTTTTAATTCCCTCTTGAATTGAGTTCGAGAAAGCGTTCTGTAAAACATCTGCACCAGTAACATAAGTTCTGATACCTGCAGTTTTAACGGCCTTAGTTAATTCCTGCTCTACTTCATTAATTGGAGCATGTTTTTTCGCAACGTTAACTTGTAAAATCCAAGTAGTCTTATCTTTTGACTGTAGTTGCTTCTTGGTAGCGATATTATCGTCTGGTGCTAAGACCATCTTAATACCGTATTTATCCTGATTTTCTTTAATGCGATCAATTGTGTCATTAATTGCATTCTTATCGTCTGCAGTTAATTTGCCGTTTTTCTTATTAAAAACAACTGCAATTTGATAAGTGTTCTTTTGTTTAGGTCCCCAATCATTTTGAATTGATTGTGCGACCTCACTTTGAACATCCTGTGGTAAGGAAATGTTTGAGTGCTCACGCGTTAACCCAGTAACGTCTGGCAGTGCCACAACAGAAATAATCAGAATTAAAACCCATGCAATAAATGAAAAAATATGATTTTTAAATAATTTTTGCACTTTGTTTTTCCTCTCTATTCTTCCAAAATATTTTTCGGCTGGACCAGTTTGATAATCATATCATGGTAGCCTTGATCAGCCTCGGTACTGGTTTCACCCTCAATCGACGCGGATACATCTAAAAAGATATAGCCCAAAACAGCGCCAATTAAGGAATGAAGCGAAACAGTGCTGTCGCTTCTTAAATTCAGTTTGTCAGCAAATGCAATTATGTTCATGATTTCCTTAGTAATTGCATCTTCCGGCTTATACTCATTGAGGTGATAAAGAATGCTAAACAATGCAGGATCGTTCAAAATAAAATTGCGAACGATATCTGCAAATTTCAATAACGCCTCCTTACCTGAAAGTCCAATCAGATTGTCAACTAACTGCTTACTTAGAATTTTAATCCTACTTGCACCAACAAGTGATAATAATTGCTTACGACCAGAAACATAGTGGTAAAGAGATTGCGAGCGAACACCAAGCTCCTTAGCTAAGCTAGGCAGCGTTGTTGCCGATAATCCTTTTTGACCAATCATTTCTGTTGCCTTAGCAATCACTTTATCAAGATCAAGGCTTCTTTTTTTAACCAACTTCATCCCTCCCTCTGACAGCATAGGAAACAATATAACACTACAAACTGCAGAATACAATCTACAGACTGTAGATTAATTCAAAAAATTTTCCAAATTGACTAAAATCTTGATTTAACAGTATTTCTGCATTAAAAATACCTCAAAAGCAAGTTAGCTCTTAAGGCATTTTTAAATTTATTTTATCTATTTAAAGAAATTATTGACGACTTGTCCGAGTTTAGCAAACTTTTTATTTGAATTGCTCCACACGGCTACACAGTATGCTTGACCATTATTTTCAATAATAGCAACACTAGACCGATCGTCACCAATCGCATATACAGTCGCACCATGAACCTTTTGTACTAATTTTGGTTTTTGTCCTGTCGCATTTTGATTCAATGATCCAAGTGTTAAATTAGAATACTGACGACTTAGTGTTTTATTCTTGTACAAGTCATCCATTACGGCGACCATATCGTTTGCTGTTGTTTGAGCTAATGGGTTGGCTGTATATTTTTTGCTAAATTTAGTGGAATCAGCTCCCATTTTTTTAGCCATAGCATTAACTTTTTGCGATTTAACCTTGCGTAGTAAAACATTTCCTGCGGTTTTATTCCCCTGCATCAAAGTCTGCCTTAAAAAAGTTGTTCCATAAGCTATTCCAGGCTGCAAAGCCTTTTCGCCTTTAGCGCGGTCTGACTTTTTAACTTTGATTGCCGAATGACTGGTAAGCTTGCCGTGTTCTTCTTGGTAAAAAACTGCTGCTAGTAAAAATAGGCGCCCAGTTCCAGTAACACCATGTGCTTTAGTGGTATTTGCCACGCGTGCAAACTTGCCAGAATTAAGGTCCTGAACTGCAACTTGGTAGCTCTGATCCTTTCCCATTAGCTTCTCAATCTGCTTGGCCCAACTCTGATCACTACCTGAAGCAATTTGAACATGAGTCGGATATTCTACTTCAGCAACTTTTGGCTCATGCGATAGCTTACCTTTGCCACGCTCTTTTTTAACACTTTGGCTTTGACCCACAATTTCAACACTTGTATTTTGTACCCGCCTTAAATTTAGCGAATAGAGCATAAAAGCAAGTAGCGTAGTAATTAGTGAGCCAATAATAACCTTGTTTTTCATATATCTACCTCAATTAAAAGAAGTGGTGTCGTTTCATCAAGATGATCAGCCAAAGCATTAAAACAATTCCAATCAGCGAAATAAAAATCCAATCGGTTGAACTATGACCTACAGGTAAACTTACGTTCATGCCGTAAAAACCGGTTAGGATAGTTGGAATAGTCAGAACCAAAGACCAAACTGTCAAAAACTTCATCGTATCGTTCAGGTTATTGTTCATCATATTATTGGATGTCGCAGACAAAGTTTGCGTAACCTGTTGCGAAATTTTGACCATTTCTGCGGACTGATTAGACTCAATTAAAACATCATCTAAGCGCTCACGAGCAGGTTTGGTAAAATCAAGTTCTGAAAGCTTCAAACTGTGAAGCATCATCAAATTGGTTTGGATTGAACTAGATAAGTAAACCAAACTTTTTTCAATATTAGATAATTCAACTAAGTCCCTATTGTCGATATCACCAGACAATTTTTGATCCAAAGTATTGCGCTGAACATCTAGCTGCGTAACTGCACGTTGGAAATACTGCGATAAAAACAGCAAAAATTTCATCAACAATTCGGTTACATCTTGTGCTAATGATAATTCGCGTCTCATTGCACGGTCATTAAACTCGTCAAACACATAACTAGTTGATTCTGTATGGAAGGTAAAAATGTTTTCTCCGGATACTAAAAAGGTTACCGGGTGAGCCGTAAAATGCTTGATGGTTTGTGTCGGCCAAATGGGCACATCATAAACAAGCAAGTGAATATGGGTATGGGTGTCATAATCGTAGTGCGGACGTTCATGACGGTCGGAAATATAAGAGATCATATCGGGCGTGAAATTAAAATCATCTTGCAGTTTGTTACTGTCTTCTTCACTCAAATTGCTGATATCATACCACTTATACTTAGTTTCTACCGGAAATCTTTGCTCTTTGATCATTTTCCCCATCCTTAGATTGGTTAGCTTTCTAGTTATAATGAAAGCTATTGATTTGCTTATCTTATCTTACCATTCCTTTGCAAAACGACAACTAAAAAAGCAGGCTAAAAAGCCCACTTTTTTAATTATTTATATTTTTTATTGCTTCCATGCAGCATCAAATTTTGTCTTACCTGTTTTAATTGCACTATTAACATTACGGTCCTTTTGTGCAGCAGATAAAATTGATTGCATAATTGGATTTAATTGGCTAAATACTGCATTAGAATTTTTAATTACAGGCACACTGTATAATGAGTTAGTTGACAGAATATCCTCTAACTTAGCAGGTAACTTAAATTCTTTATTTTCTTTATATTCAGCTGACTTCGTGGCGTCCTCATTAACTGGAATATAGCCGGTTTCTTTGGCCCACTTAATTTGGTTTTCCTTAGATGATAGGTACTTCATAAATTTGAATGCAGCGGCTTTTTCCATTGCACTAGCATGGCTAAACATGTAGATGTCAGTCCCTTGTTGCATTGTGTACTTACCAGGACGAGCAGCTACTTCATATTTAAAGCCCTTCTTAGCTGCTTGCTTAATCCAAGTTTCAGTTGATGATGAAGTAACAAACATTGCTAGCTTTTGGTTAGTGAATGGTACATATAGGTACTTATCAGAGCCGGGCATTCTAAAGTAGCCTGCTTTTTCACCTTTTACAAAGTAGTCTAAAACGCGTGAAGATTCCTTGCCAGTAAAATCAACCTTGCTGGAGAAGTTTTGGCCTTCATTTTTCATGCCTAATACGTAGTAGTTGTTAAGATTATCAAAGCCTGCACCTACAACCTTGTGATCGCTCTTTTGGTAAATTGTTTGTGCTGCCTGCTTTAATTCAGCATTAGTTGAAGGTACTTTAGTGATACCGTACTTCTTCAACATGTCCGGATTGTAAATCAAAACTTCGATTGACTTGTTAAATGGAATACCGTATTGTGTGCCATTAATTTTGGCGCCGTCAAGCATCCCTTGCTTAATTTCTGATGCAGCAACGCCTCCCCAACCGACTTCTTTGTTATTAATGTAAGGAGTTAGGTTTACTAACATCTTGTTCTTAGCGGCACTTTGAAGCCAACCAGGATATGCCTGGGTAATTGTTGGCAAGTTCTTTGGTGACTGCATTGTAGAATTCAACTTAGCTTGCAAATTGTCATAATCGCCTTGTTGTTCAAGCTTAATTTTAATATTAGAATTTTTAGCTTCAAATTCTTTAGCAAGTTTCTTTAATGTAGTTTCTTGCTGACCTTGCATCCCATGCCAGAAAACAACAGTCGTTTTCTTGGTTACCTTTGGTATCTTATTTGTGTCAGAAGTTGAAGATGACGACGAGCCACCATTCGAACAAGCAGCAGTACCTACTAAAGCTAATCCGGCTACAGCTAATGCTGCAAGTTTTTTACCAAAATTCATTTTTGATTTTTCCTCCAAAAATCGATGATTAATCAACAAGTTTTTGTCAATTATTTTATTCTTGTCTATTGTATAGCAGTAAAAGAAAGATTACAACAAAAACATTCGCTTTTATCTCAATATTAATCTATTTTTGCAATTAAAGTTCGTTTTTGAAGCGATAAACTTGCTAATGATATTTTTTTGTTCTACTTGATCAATTTTGGCAATAAAAAAGACTCGCCCTAAAAGGACGAGTCTCGCAAATTTCTATTCTGCCGCGTATTTACCGGCTAAGCGGCCAAAAGTTAGAGCATGACTAGCAGTTAAGCCAGGAACATGGTCTGGGTAGATACCCCAGAAGAAACCGCCAGAACAGTTACCAGCTGCATACAAGCCTTCAATTACCTTGTCTTGCTTGTTGATTACTTGCATCTTAGTGTTAACTCGCAGTCCATCGAGTGTAGCTAATAATCTGCCCCCAACAATCGCCCCATAATATGGTGCCTTATTAACTGGCTCTAAACGATAGCTTTCTTTACCAAAGTCACTATCTTGACCTTTGCTTACCATTTCATTGTAACGGTCAACGGTCTTTTGCAAGTTTTCTTTTGGTAAACCTAACTTTTCAGCCAGCTCTTCGATTGTGTCAGCCTTTTGAACCAAGCCTTCGTTTAAACGATCATTTACTTCCTTACGCGCTTCTTCTCCAGTAAAGATTCCTGGGAAACCTAATCTTGAACAACCCAATGTGTGATATTGCTTGAGGCTTTCATCACTCATTGTTTCTTCTGTCCAGATCATTGCACTTAAGTAACCTGGCTGTTTTGAAGCAGCTGTCATTTGGAATTGATATGGTGCACTTTCGTTAAAGAAGCGTTCACCATTTAAGTTAACTTTTAGCATTGGATAGGAACCTAGCCATAAGTAACCTGGATCATCAGGAGGAGTCAAGTCAACTTCATAGAAGTCTTCCGCATTTGTTCCAACTGGAACTGCACCACGGTTGAACACAATTGAAGCAGGTTCTTCATCTTTAGCGGCGCCTACTTTCAAAGCAGCTACAATTCCTGAGCCATCGTCTCTTTGACTATCGGTATAAACGTTTGTCTTTAAGCCAAGTGGATTCCATTTTTGCATTAGCGCTTGGTTAGAGCCGTAACCACCAGTACATAGGATTACGCCTTTACGCGCTCTAAAAGTTGAAGTTTTCTTCGATTTCATGTTTTTGGCAACTAAACCGACAACCCGACCATTTTCAACAATTAGTTCTTCTAGCTTTGTATGCCAAGCAAATTTTGCGCCGAGCTCTTCTGCCTTAGCAATTACCCAATTACCGTAGCCCATTTGCCAGTACTTACCGTCAGGCGCTGTTGCTTCATTTCCTGTAGGAAAGGCACGATTACGTTCAGTTTCATAATGCGCATCTGGCGTTGCCTTAATGTAGGCACCATGTGGTTGTAAAACTTCATCATCGAGCCAATCAACCATTTCTGAACTGTTGTCTGCCCAAACGTTTAGTAGACGCTGATCAACGTTTCCTTGGTTAAAAGTAGAAATAAAGTTAACTAATTCGTTACGGTCGATTTCAACACCGGCCTTCTTTTGTGCTTTACTGTGAATTGCAGCAATCGTTTCGCGGTATAAATAGCCAGCACTGCCCATTTTATCAATGACCAAAACCTTGGCACCTTTTTCGGCAGCAGCCGCAGCGGCCATCCCACCAGCGTTACTTGCACCAACAACGATTACATCATATTCTTGATTGTTCATAAAAATACTTCCTAACTACGTGATTGATCAAAGTGATTTTTAGCAATAACGGCTACTAAGGCCATAATTACTACTGTGATAATTGCAAAGAAAATGTACACTGCAACAAAGCCGCCCATTTTTTCCGCAATCAAGTTATTAACTGGCATTGCGAAGGCACCAATTAAAAAGGCAATTGAGTTAATATAAGAAAATCCTTTAGCAAATGCCCTTCTACCTAAAGCCGCAGTCGCAATTGTCGTAATACCAGTTCCGAGGTATACATAGAAGACATCGTTAATCCCTGCGCTGAAGATTGCCAAGCCAGCAGAACGAGTATTGGTAGCAATGATTAGTAGTGCGTATGAGATAACTGCCAACAAAAGCCATGCTAAGCTTGCTTTTTCTGCCCCATACTTGTCACAAGTTGAACCAACTAATGGATTAAGGAAAATATCAAATAGCATTGCTGAAGTAACCATGAAGCCACCTGCAGCACCATCAAAGCCTGCAGAAACAGCGTAAGTTGGGAACATCTGATTTAAGACAGCTGGGAATTGTAGCAAAATTACGATTACTAATAAAAGCCAAAAAGTGGCTGACTTGAAGAGTTCATGATTAGAAACAGGTTTAACCGTTTCAGCTGCGTCGGTTTGTGCCGTCTGTTCACTAAAGCCATATGGCTTACGTCCTTCTTTTTCAGGTGAGAAGTTAACACCAAACAAAGCACAAGGTACACTTAAAACGGCTACAATCACAGCTAAAATTGTTAAGCTGCTTTGCCAACCAACCTTTTCAATTAAAACTGATAAAATTGGGCTCATGATTCCTTGGAAAACAGAAGTAATTGCCCAGCAAAGTCCAACGGCAAAACCAGCTTTTTCCGCAAACCAGTTATCAAGCAAAATGCCAACTGGTGTAAACGACATAAATGAAATCGCAATCCCGATAATGATGGCTATAATGAAAAAGAGCCAAATACTGGTAAAGTGCGGCATCAGAATTAAGCTGACTGCAACTGCCAAACTGGCAATTACATATAACAAGCGATTGTTTACCTTAGCCAAAATTTTGGGAACATTCGGCGTCATCACAGCCATTGTTAAAACCAAAACCGTATAATAGTAAGATAAGGTTGAAACTTGAGTGTGCAGAGCTTGGCTTAGTGGAGCTAAAAATGAACCCATTAAAACCATACTTGAGCCTAAACAAGCTGCTGAAATCAAACCTATACAGCACATTATAACCCACGGCCTAATATTCCTTTTTTGATTATTCATCAAAATCACCTCTAAATACTAGTTCTTGAATACAGCTTGATATTACATCAATAATGAGGGTGTGATAAACTGAAAAGCGAATGGCATAATGACAAAAAGGAATATTAGATCATGAATTCAACTCAAGTGAACTGCTTTTTAACTTTGGCAAAAACACTAAACTTTACGCAAACTGCACAAAAAATGTACCTCTCACAATCGACTGTTTCTAAAAACATCAAGAACTTAGAAAAGGAATTACAGGTAAAGCTCTTCAAACGTGGCTATCATCAAATTGCATTAACCGATAAAGGAAAGATTTTTTATAATCAAATGGTGCTTTCCTCGTCCGAAATTAACGACACAATCACTAATCTGCGCCAAAGTAGCACCGTTCTGCGTCCTAAAATCAAGATGGGCTACACGGATCTGCCCTTTGAAAAAAAGTGGTTACCTGTTGCATTAAGGCTGATCAACACACAGACTAATCTTGAACTTAAGCCGTTTTTCGTTGATCCTGGACAAGAACACAATATCAACAAGCTAATTTGCGACGGGACAATTGATTTGATGCTCATGCAAAAAGATATTATTAACGAAAAGGATGAAACGCATTACGTCGAAGTTTTGCAAAAAGGCTTTTCCGTTGTTGTTCCACAGGGTGACAGTCTTTTTATTAAAAACAACATCGATTTTAGTGACTTGGCTAACCGCCAAATTTATTTGTGGAATGGTCACGATAATTTTCCTGCAATTGAAAGTCTGAAGTTTAGTTTACAAAGTAGTCCCTACGACATTAACTACCAAGAGGAAATTGACTCCTCGGTCTTAATCGCATATGTCCGAGCAAAAATGGGAATTGGCATAGTCCCTAGCATTTTATACAACAAAGACGATACAGATCTGCGCTATATTCCCTTAAAAACAGATCAAAAATTGTCTTATGGTATTTTGTCGCTAATCAACTCAGAAAAAAGAGCTAACATTAACATAGTCAACAAGTACATTGCACAAGCCATTAATATTTCAAAAACGCAGTGGTAAAGCAAAAAAGGATTCGTCATCAAGACGAATCCTTTTTATAATCTTGCTATTTAGTTTTTATTGCTTCCAAGCAGCATCAAATTTTGACTTGCCTGTGTTAATTGCATTATTAACATTTTGTTTCTTTTGTGCAGCAGCGAAAATATTTTGCATAATTGGGTTTAATTGACCATATGCAGCTCCAGCGTTCTTAACAACAGGAACACTGTAGAGGTTCTTCATTGCGTCTTCCAATTTAGCTGGTAACTTAATCTTCTTGTTGTCCTTGTATTCAGAAGATTCTGCAGCAGCATTGTTAACTGGGATATAACCAGTTGCGTTTGCCCATTTAAGTTGGCTAGTCTTTGAAACTAAGAACTTGATGTACATGAATGCAGCAGCCTTTTGATCAGCAGATGCGTGGTTAAACATGTAGATGTCAGTACCTTGTGACATAGTGTATTTGCCAGGACGTGGAGCAACATCGTAAGTAAACTTGTTACCTACACCTTGCTTAACAAAACCTTCACCAGCTGAAGTACCGATGTACATTGCAACTTTTTGGTTAGCGAATGGTCCTGATAGGTAGTGTTCTGAACCGGCTACTCTGAAGTAACCATCCTTGATACCATCAGCATAGTAGTTGATAACTTTCTTAGAAGTTGCACCAGCAAAGTCAATCTTGCTTGAGAAGTCTACGCCTTCGTTCTTCATACCTAAAGTGTAGTAGTTTGATAATGAGTCAAAACCAGCACCAACAACTTTATGGTTACTCTTTTCATAAATTGTCTTAGCATCCTGCTTCAATTCTTCCATTGTAGTAGGAGCTTTCTTGATACCGTATTTCTTAAACATGTCAGCATTGTAAGTTAAAGTTTCAATTGACTTGTTAAATGGAATACCGTATTGAGTCCCGTTAATTTTAGCACCATCTAAAAGAGCGGTTTTAATATCAGAAGCCTTAGCACTTCCCCAACCAACTTCTTTGTTGTTAATGTATGGTGTCATATCCACCAACATCTTATTCTTAGCTGCAGTTTGTAGCCAATCAGGATAAGCCTGTGTAATTGTTGGCAAATTGTTTGGTGACTGCAAAGTTGAATTAATCTTAGCTTGCAAGTCATTGTATTGACCTTGGTTTTCTAACTTAACCTTGATCTTAGGATTATCCTTTTCGAATTCCTTTGTTAATTCCTTTAAGGTATCCTGTTGTACCCCGGTCATTCCGTGCCACAAAGTAATAGTGGTATTCTTCTTAACCTTGGTAATCTTAGATGAACTGCTAGATGATGACGAAGAAGAATTGCTTCCGCCATTAGAACAAGCTGCAGTACCTACTAGTGTCAAACTAACTGCAAAAGCAGCAGCAAGCTTTTTACTTAACTTCATTTGGTAAACCTCCCAAAAATAAAAACTAAACAACAATTTTTTGATTAACTAAAGCGTAATAGTTTGATTGCGCTTCGGTAAAATCCGTTCTCCAAATGGGTTCTCTTCCAGCTCCGGATGCAATGTGTGCACCGGAATTAAGTTTGCTGGTTGAACCTCCTTAATAATTTCCTTGAGCTCTTTTTCATCTGCGTGCCCGGAACAACGCAAGCCTTTGAACTCAATCTTTTTATCTGACAAAGCTTGCAGGAAAGGCTGATAAGCCGGATCAAAATCGCCCAGCGGTTCAGCGTTTGAGTGGATGTATAATCCACCTTCCTGTAAGTCAGTATAATTACCAACTGCTTGCCAGAGGTATGCATGATTGTCGTTTAGCAGTTCCTGATAAGAAACTTCTAGTTCCGGTTGCAAATCTGCAAATTTCTCTTCCCCTGGCAAGTAATAGTAATCAAAGTCCTTGCCCAAGCTTTCCTTGAGCAAGTGCGCTCTTTGCGCATGCAAAACAACGCGGCGCGGTGAATCTGCAATAATGCGCAAGAGTCGCTCAACATTAGTAGGGTATGTATTAAATGTAATCTGCCGCTCAGGGTTGTCTTTTTGCAAGTCAACAAATTGAGCAGTCAGTTCATTTTCATTCTTTGGACCAGTGAATTCTTCACTTGATTGATCGTGTTTTTCTTCGGGCCAAGAAACACCGGTACCTTCAATAATCAGGGCATCACAGTTCTTAGCAGCTGCCAAAAATTCATGTACCCAGTCAGGGTGATAACCGTGCAAGCGAATATCACCAGTATATGCAATTCGCTTATCTGGAGTAGTAATAATTAAACCTGTTGCACCATAAGCATCGTGGTCACTCGGCCAAACTTCAAGCGTAATATCACCTACCTGAATTGGCTTGCGGTACTCCGCCGCAATAATTGGTCGAACGTAACTTGCTTCATGACCAGCAGCTGGTAATAAAAAGTCACCGTGTTCGTTTAAAGCTGGCATCATCTTGGCAGTAAGTGGGCCTGCATATAGCGGAATCTCAGGTGCCAAGAAGTTCATTGCCTTACTATGATCAAGATGCAAGTGTGACATATAGGCAGCAGCATGTTCCCAGCGTTGATGATCAATTAGTTTTCCAGTAAGCTCAGGATCGTAAAAGTTAGGAACATCACCAATCAATTGATTTTCAATCAAAGTTTGATATTTTTCATCAGGCAAATCTAATTCAGGACGATATACTTCACCTAAATCAAACAAAACATGTGATTTGTTATAAGCCACTTCGATCATTGGTCCGCCAATAGTTGTTAGACCATTATAAAAAGTGATAGATGTCTTAGCCTTTGATGTCATTACGTACTACTCCCTTAATAATCCGTTTTCTAAAGATGAAATACAAAATTAAAATCGGTAAAACAGTCAATGTTGCTGCTGCTAGTTGCAATTGTGTTTCGCTACCAGCATCAGAAGCAAAGGCAGACAGACCGTTGTTTAACAGTCTCATCGTGTCTTCGTTAGTAACAAGTAATGGCCACAAGAATGAGTTCCAGCCTGAAATAAAGCTCAACAAACCAACTGTAAAGAGACCACTCTTTGACATTGGTACCAAAATTTTCCAAATGTAATCCCAGTCGCTCGCGCCATCAATCATCGCCGCTTTGTAAATCGTGGTTGAAATTGAGCCAAAATAACTTTGTAAATAGTACATGTAGAAAATTGACGTTAGGAATGGTAAAACCAAACCAATGTAGGTGTTAAGTAAGCCGAGATGAGCAATTGTATTATAGTTAGTAAAAATAATTGCTTCACCTGGAACCATCAAAAGAGAAAGCATCACCATCTGGATGACACCCTTACCCTTGAAGCGCAGGTTAACCATTGCAAAGGCACCAAGTAGTGAATTAAATAGACTAACTACAGTCGTAACTGTTGCTGTCAAAACTGTGTTAAAGAAGTAGCGGCCAAATGGGGCTCTAGCAAAAACCTTTGCATAGTTGGACCACTCAAAATGGTGCGGAATTAATGTTGGAGGAATTGATGTTGTTTCCTGAAAGTTCATCAATCCGCCTAGTATCATGTAAATGAATGGAAAAACGGTGATGAAAGCAAAGATGAATAAGATAATATAACTGAAGACAACACCTAAACGAATCTTTTTCATTTAATTTTCTCCTATCTTCTTCATCATCTTACGTTGTAAGAACGTTGCAAATAAGATAATCAGGAACAAGACAACCGTCGCTGCCATTGCAACCCCTGGAGTACCCACCGTTTGGAACTTATTGTAAATGTAGAACACAGCTGTGGTTCCGGAGTTACCAACACCAGCAGCACCATTAAACAGTGCATAGACTGATGTATAAATCTTGAAGGCACCAATGATATTCATTGTCAGCAAAAAGGCAATTGTTGGAACTAGCTGTGGCATTGTAATTCGCCAAAACTTGTCTTTGCCGCTAGCACCATACATATCGGCAATCGTGTAGAAGTTAGGATCAATGTTCCTAAGTGCACCCATCAGAATAACAATATTGAAGGCCAAAGAAGACCAAATACCGAAAATAATAATAGTTGTTAAAGACATTGCTGGGTCGTCAATCCAATCCGGTGCAGGCAAATGCACAGCTCGCAACAAAAAGTTCAACATCCCATAATCGCCGTTGAAAATGTAACGAAAGACAATTCCGATTGCAATCGTTGACGTTACATATGGCATGAAAAAGGTGGTCTCAAACAATGCCTTATGTTTAACTTTGTCAAAAATAATCCAAGCTAGCATGATTGAAATTGCTAAACCAACTGGTACCGAAATCACGGCATAGAGTAAGGTGTTTTTAATTGCCAACCAAAACTCGGGATCATTAAAAATGTACTTATAATTATTGAATCCCGTCCAAGTTAAATCGATTAATGATCCACTTTGAAAACTCATACCAAAGGCACGTAAAATAGGATAAATACTGAATAAAGTTACAAAGATAATTGTTGGTGCTAAATACAGCCACGCTTTTTTCTGATTGGTCTTCATTAGTAAACCCGCTCCCCATCAGGTGTAAATAGAAATACACGATCAAGTCTCATCTTAAGGTTAACTTGATCACCATGATTAACTGGTACTTCAAGACTAATCAAAGAACGCGCTTGAGATTCATCATGTGTGAATTTCAATATACGTTCTCGACCAATTAACTCGACATCATCAACTTTCACGTTAAGGATACCGTCTGAAGCAGGTACAATGTTCTCAGGGCGAACGGATAATAAATATTCGCCATTAGGAATTGAGCGTTTAAAGCGTGATTCATCTAAATCGGCTAACTTGATAGTGAAGTCAGTTCCCTGCAATTCATCATCGGTCTTTGTTACCTTAAAGTTGTCAATTACGGGGTTACCAACAAAGTTAGCAACAAAATAATTATTAGGCTCTAAATAGAAGTTTTCACCCAAGTCATCTTGTTGAATAACTCCATCATTAAATAAAATAATTTTATCACCAATTGATAAAGCTTCTTCTTGATCGTGGGTAACAAATAAGGTTGTAATACCAACTGATTTAACCAAAGAACGAATTTCTTCACGAATCTTCAATCTCAATCTGGCATCAAGGTTACTTAAAGGCTCATCCATCAGAAGAATCTTAGGTTCTTGAACTAACGCACGCGCAATCGCCACTCGCTGTTGCTGTCCACCGGATAAATTACCAGGCTTTTGATCAGCTAATTCAGTAATCTGCGTTAATTCCATATACTTTTCGGCAATTTTTTGCGCCTCAGGTTTAGACTTTTTATTTTTGCCCACTATTAAAGGAAACATTACGTTTTGCAAGACCGTCATATGAGGATACAATGCGTAGTTTTGAAAAACGTAACCAATATGTCGGTCCTTAGGCTCGACATTTACTACTGACTTCCCGTCAAAAAGAATTTCACCTGAAGTTGGATTAAGCAAACCTGCTAAAATATTCAGAATGGTTGTCTTCCCACAGCCAGAAGGTCCTAAGAGACAAACCAAATCACCTTTTTTAACAGAAAAGCTGACGTTTTTGATTGCTTCATGTCCATTATCGTAAACTTTTCTGAGATTTTTCACTTCAACGAATTTGTTGTTATCCATTAATCTGCACCACTATATCTTGTATTGCTTAAAGTTTTTCTTCACTAATTTTATGATAAAAACTAGCTGAATACAACTGATTTTGTCTAATAAAAATTCGTACTTCGATTAAAAAACACTTGCTTTTTCTTTCAATATTCGTTTTTATAGCTAAAATCACAAATTATTGACGCATATTCGTTAATAATGTTCTGCTTTTACCAATCTATCATTTTATTCCAATTGCTAACTAAACTTGCCAAGTCAACTTTGAAGCAATTTTTCCATAAAGTGCTTTTTTAATCCGAATATTAATTTTATCTTTTTCATCTAATTCTGTTGCTTAGATATTTATATATATAAAATAACTTAAGAATAATATCATCTTTGACCCCATGCAAAAAGCACACTCCCATGACTGTCGTTAGGAATGTGCTTTTTCACCATGCATTTATAAAATGCACTCAATAAACCCACTACAATATTTCATTCTATAGCTTACTAATAACTACAAAATAATCTGCTTGTCTCAGATGTTATTGAAAATATAGTTTTGCATTTGCAATTTAATTAGTATGAACTATTAAAT
>SKEH01000364.1_pt1 | contig 28740 bp, 38 predicted proteins | sample 4826571 | NCBI WGS metagenome assembly SKEH01 (sample SAMN11008814, study PRJNA524170) | human gut metagenome | biome: Human fecal sample; material: Feces; isolation source: fecal sample from pouch patient p29 | host: Homo sapiens | place: Israel: Tel-Aviv | collected 2016-09-14 | reverse complement strand
AAAGCGCTAAAAGGACTGCCGGGAGGATAATACTAATAGCTTGAGAGACATTCTGAACCTCCACGCCTATACCCCCGCATCCTTATCGGACTGACTAACAGCGCCCTTGTTGGTCGCAGAATCCTTCGCGGTATGAGCACAGCCGCCGTCAGCCATGCACACATGGCGGTTATCGCACCCTGTAAGACAGTCGCCGTCATTAGTGCCAGTCGCAAACCCCGCAAAATGAAAGATAATCAGCATAAATCCAATAACAGCGACAGCCGTCACCACGCCTGAAACAAACCTATACGTGTCCATGCCGAAAGTGTCAGCTATCCAAGGCTTAGCCAGAGTAAAACCGTTAGTTACAATAGCCAGCAGAAGAACGTTGAGCTTGAAGTTATTTTTACGCGGGTTCAATGAGCCTTTTAATGCGATAAAGCAACCCAAACAAATAACCATCAGGGCTACAGAAATGCCAGCTTCAAACGGGGTCAGGGTAGGCGGTAAAGTGTCAGTCATTATTAAAAACCTCCAGATAGAAAAAAGTGATGATTAGTTGTTATTTAGGGGCGCGTTCAATCGCTTAGCAATGACCAAAGAAGCAATAATTAAGCCTGCCGAAACCATAAGCGACACAGCATAGATAATGAGCATAATAATCGGGCTTAGGAACAACATGAGGATAGGCGCTACAACCGAAACGCATAGGTTAAGCATGGCTATTAGCACACAGTTGTGAGTCGTATCATTCCGCATAGGATTAAGTGAACCGCCAATACGGAAGAACTGCATACTAATAAAAATTAGTGTCGCTAAGCACATTCCAGAGATAAAGACGCTAAGGGCGGGCATAGTTAAACATTCCTTTCAGAATTACGGTGACTTACACCCCATCACACGCGGGAGTTATGCCACCATGTTAGCACAGATATTGTCACGAAATTTCAACTTCCATAGGTTTGAATGTGAGGATGCTTTCATATGTGCGTACCTTATCTTTTGGGCATTGGGCGCGTTGAAAACTCTTCCCCGAGGAAGACTTCAACGTGCCTTGGTACACTCTGTTCATAAAGTTGCTTCGGACTTCTCCTGACATGGCGATAGAGTCATACTTACCAGTAATATAGGTACGCTGACTCGCATCTTCCACTGGACTACATTCAGAAAGCGAATGCATTGTGACAGTAAGGTTTGTGACAATCATACCGATTGCCCTCGTTGTGTCACTCACCCACCAGTACCCATCCCATACTGTTTCCAAGACAAGGGTTGGCTCTAACGTCTCAGGGTTCCAGGTAATCCCTATCGCCCCTGCGCTTGTGAGGTGAACCTCTTTACTAGGGTGGGGTGAAAGCGTGTAGCCTCTGCGTTTAATGGCTTTGACTGCGCAACGTGCAAGGTGGCGCTTGGTGTATTCGTCATGAGGCAACGCGCTTACGTCAGTCAGCGGCTTACAGGTAGCTAAACTCTTCACGGGCATATTCGTCCTCAATTGCTGTATATTCAGTGGCGCTGTGCATGGTTACTGTCCAGGCGGTCTGCCAAGCAACGCCAAGCTATTCTCGCTTAGTGTGTCGTTGTTGCGGGTAAGGTAATCGTCAAGCTTGCCGATAATGTCGGTGGTTTCAAAAGCTTTATGAGCGGCAGTGAGGGTTTCGTCGCCGCCAAACTCTGCATGTGCTTGCGGGTGGCGATACACATTGTTCGCTACCTCAATGTCATGAACCCAGCCGTCCTTAGTGAGATATTCTTTAAGGTCGTTGCGAGTGTTCCCGTGTGACCTAAGCTTCTTTTCAATGTATCTTGCGCAAGCGTCTGCGCGGCTGGTGTAGCTTTCGCCAATATTGGGGATATTTCCCACAGGTTTACTCCTTGAAGTAAAAAAATAATTGGGGTGAGCGAAGAACTGGTGTATGTTCTTCATTCACCCCAATTGTAGCATGGGATTGGCTGTTAGTGACGGTTAATATTGAAAGTCATGCATTTGTAAGTGAATCTACAAAACGCAGAAACGGCTTTTAAAACGCCTTTCACAACATTCCCAACCCATGTCTCCATTAGGGGCTTCCGTGGCTCTGTGAGCTTACCTGCAAGCGGCTTCACCCTCTTTTCATCCTGTATGGCTTCTTCGCAGACCCGATATAGCCAGCAGACAGGTGTGATAACAAGTAGCTGAATGATGCCGCTAACCAACGCCATAATGATGGGTGCCAGCAGGAAGTAGACAGCGATGCCTGCCACTGTACCGCCCGCGTTGGTAAGTGAGTCTGTGAAGCCGCCGGTTGGGGCGGTGATACCTGCATGAAGAATTGTCCCTACCGCAAGTACTGAGCCAATGAAATAGAAGATGCTCTTGTATTCCAGGGCGGTGTTTCGTAAGAGATTCTTGGACTCATCTTGCACCACTATCAGCCCCAGCATTACGCCAAAGCCAACAGCGAAGAATACTCCTCCCAAGACGGGGAATAGCGCGGGGTAGTCATGAATGAGGGTGCTCATTATTCAGACCTTTCTTCGGTACTGTTCCGGCGGCGGCGCTTTGACAGCTTCTTAGAGTATAATTCATCATCTTCACTCTCACTAGTAGCGTCAGCATCCTCAGCGTCAGGTGCGCGTTTCATCTCCTCGCGGTACTTCTCAGAATATTCGTCGAAGTTAATGGCAACCTTGATGAAGACAACAGGTACCATAATGATGTAGGTTAGGATGTTGAGTAGCTGGAGGGTCAGGTATGCGATACCTAAACCAATGAGCATGTGTGATACGACAGCGGCTAGGGTCATGCCAATAATCTGCCAGTCACCGACATGTGCATTATGGGCGGCATTCCAAATAAACAGCAGGACAGGGATGTAACTAACCATGTGCAGTCGTCTCAGGATTAGGGTCTGAGGGCTAATTTCTGCTACATCAATCTCGTGAAGTGGCTTACCGGATTCAACCTCAGCTACCAGATTTTCCCTGCTGGCTTTCCAGCGCTTACTGTATTCCTCTGCCGTGATTTTCTCTACCCCAAACCATCCGTGGGTTGCAGACAGCTTATCTAAGGTGTTGATAATCCACAAGATAACGCCGATAAAGAATCCAGCGAAGGCTGGCGCAATAAGGACTAGCCACCAAGGATTCTCGACAATAATTAGCGGGGGAATGTTGAACATAAACTATCTCTTCTCAGGTACTTAGATGTCTTTGAGGCTGGTCTGCCTGCAAGTACGCAAGGGAGCAAGGTATTTCCTCGCCCCCTTGCGTTTATTACTCTATGAAGTCTTACAGTGTAGGCGCGGCGGCAATCTCAATCGTAGCGTTAAGCTTGTAGGCGCCTGAGCTATCGGCAGGGGTGACAGCCCACACCAAGCCGCGCAAATGATTCAAAGCCGCATTAGCAACAACCTCACGGGTCAGAGAATCCATTCCCAAAGCCGAGGACGCGGTAATAACATCCTCGTCGCCACACTTGAAATCAACATAGAATGCGCCAGTGCCCGTCTGTCGGAAGGTGACATCTACAAGGTGGCGGGGCGTATCGAAAATCTTTACCGCATCAGAGTCAGACAGCTTGATAAGCATCTCAATCTGGATGCGAGAGGCGTGAGCGTCGTAGTTAAGCAGAGGCGGCTCAACGTCTCCATCTAGCTCCCAGTAATACTTACGGTCAATCGCCTCAATATCTTCCTGTGACTCGCCAGCCAGCTCTAGCTGGTTCATGCTCATCTGATGTACAGAGATTAGGGTGAGGGTATCTGCCAGGCGGCGGAGGCGCTGTGCGTGGCGGAACATATCACGGGCGATGTAGTGCGCCTCGCCAGCATTATTTACCTTATTGAGGCTGGTATCCTGTAGCGAGGTTGCGTCAGTAACTTCTTTCTGGATGGCATTGAGGCATTTTTCGGCGGTTTCTGCGTGCTTTTCGCGGTAGTCGCCAACGTTGTTCATCTGTGGTTCCTTTCGGCGGGGTTAAGTAGAGGTGTTGTTAAAGATAGTTGATGATGCCTACGAGGTCGTTGCGGGTCAGTCCGGCAACCTTGAGCATGACATCTTCCAGTGACTTGTACGGTTCAGGGTCTTCGGCGTTAATTGCTGAACTGAGTAGCAGTACGTCGGTGTCAATTTCAAGAACGTCAGCCTCGTCACGAAGGTCGTATTCACGGGTCGCCGTATCGTCTTCGATATTGAAAGCTACAAGCTTTAGTACGCAGACGGGTACGTAGGTTTCGTCATGCTCTGAGTAGTACATGCCGTTGCTGTGGTCCCACTGGAGGGCGAGAATGCCTCCTGCGTTGAGGTATTTCTTCGCGGTTTCCGGCGTAGTGGAGTGAAGCCCATAGCCCACTTCCTTGAGGGCGCGTGCCTCTTCCGAAGTGTACTTACGAGTAAATACGTCAGTCGTGGTCATGATGATTTTCTCCTAGTTAATAAAGTTCCTTACAGGAAGTATTGTACCACATATTGCCTGTTTTGCGTACAGATAGCTGTTTAGCGGCATTAATACTGTAGAATATTTTGTAGCATCACTTTACGGCTACTGGAAGGAACTTTTTAGATGTTTAATCCGCTAGGGTGGTTCAGAAACCGCAACCCAGAGAAGGTACAACGCAACGTCATGCTGGATGCGTTCATGCGCGACGTTATTGTAGCGCTCACCGCAAGCTGTGAGTCCACTCTAGGGAAAGACATGTGGGACACATTGCCATTTTTCAACGTGGATTACATGAATGCTGAGGCAGTGCATGAGGTTATTGACGATATTGGCAAGAATAACCCAATGCTAAATGTGCCTACCGTTGAGGTTGATGAAATAGTTGAAGCTATTCAAGCTACACCCGGTGCCCAGCAACTAGGCACAACGCCCGAACAGATAAGATACGCAGTCATGGAAGTTAGCATCAGTGAGGCGCTAGACCGGGCCATCTTTGGTGATTTTGGATTCAAGTACATCATGAGAGAAATTGCGTACAGTCACGGAAGCGTCATGCACCCTCCAAATCCTGATAAAGCTTACCTGCGATACGTCAAATCCATTGCTAGGCAAATAGTGTGGAGAATCTACAGGGCGCAAGAAAACCCCGAACTAATTCGGAAGCATCTTGCCAAGAACCAACACAGGGAACCGGAGTGGTACGAGCCATATGAAGATGAATCCTTAATTGACTACCAGTACCTACAAGACCTTAATTAGTGATGCTGTGGACGGCTGTAGTGACGTTTCTCGTAAACTATTCGCAGTAGGTGCAGAACAGGGGCGCTGAGTGGAGACACATTCCCACTCAGCGCCCCTGGCATGTCCAGGCGCAGTCGCCTGGCGCATCTCGTAATGCTAGAGGAGACTCTTATCCATTACGATAACCCAGCAAGAGTCGCACGACTTGGATTCGCACCCTTCCGGGTGGGGTCGGTGGTGGCGGCGCGATGCGCGGTCTTCGTAGTCCGCATCAACTGCGCCAGTCGCATTGTATGCCTTAACGATATTGGTGAGGTCTTCGCCGTTTCGCCAGGGGTAGTACACCTTGCGTTTCTCGTTGTCCTCTAGGGTGTAGCGCTTGCCGCCTTTCCAGTGCCAGTGGTTATATTTGCCGTCACGGTTGGACATAAAATTAACGCTCTCTTGTCGTGTAGAAAGTTAGGAATAAAATAATTTCACGTTGATAGTGTATCACAGAATTGCGCTTTGTGGGCTGACTTGCTGTAGTAGTAGTTAGTATTATGTTCGCCACATTTTATAGCTTCTACAGGTTTAGAAGGGGTGTAAGATACTGATAATGGTATCCTGGTAGGTGATGTAATGTACCTCAAGGAAGGCTCACTATGCTTCATTACCCGTTATTACCTACTGGCTTTCTGAATCTTTATTATGCTGTCATTGCGTTTCTTGTGGCGGTGGCTGGAGTCGCTACGGTAGCATCTTATTTACTGTGTAGGCGGCAGAACCGGAAGCCTGAAAACACTAGTGGCGCTGATATTGAAGGCGGTATTGGCTGGTGGGGTGAGCTTAAGGGAGAGCTTGCCGACTCTGAGGTGGCGTTTACGCTGGCTTTTACAGTGCTTTTCTTAACTAGTATTCTGGGTGCTTTTAGTGGGTCTTTGATGTGGCTACTGCCTCTACCTGCGGGGCTTATTTTGCTCCCAGTAGTTAAGTTCTTCTTGTTGAAAAGTAAAGATGGGCTTTTGTCGCGTTCCGATAAGTGCAACTATCTGTTGTCGGCTATTATCCTCGGTTCTGTTGCTGTCCCTGTTGGTGTGGACGCATATTTCATGAACCAGCCGACTCCTGCAACTACCTATTATCAAGACGCTTCTGGCGGCTACCATGACTCTGTTCAGCGCAACCTTCTTGTGGGTAAGGTTATTGAGAGCCGTAAGGATGATGGGGCGATTGAATATCAGTGGGGTGAGCAGAGTACTCAGGGTGGCAATATTGTGATGCCTAATGCTGGCAATACCGTAGATGCGTTGAGGCGTGTTGAGATTGTTGAGGATTTAAGCCCTGGTGAAGCTCCGTATGTTGTTCGTAAAATTGATGTGGGAGAGCATTTAGGTGTTTCCGCCCGTACTACTCTTTGCACTGTTCAGGACAACGTGAATACATTGTTTTGTAGCCGTAGCCATAATGAGCTTGATGCAGGTAAAGCTAGTGCTGTCAGTGTTATCCATGTTCCTTCTGGTGAACGTGATAAGTATGTCACTTCTTCCCCGGCGGGCAGTTAAAGTTTAGTGAAAGGATGGTTTTTCATGATTCCTAATTTTGATGCTACTTTGCCCGTCATACTATATGTTGTTGGGCTGGCTGTGTGTGCTGTTGTTGCGCTGGTCATGTCGTTTCGGGTGAAGCGGATTGAGGACGTGGATGCGGCAAGCGGTAAAGCTGACCTTTTCGGTATTATCTCAACGCTGTATTTCTTGGCTGGCGGGCTTGCCTCTATGATTGTTACGGTCATTTTGTCGAACAGCTTGCTCATTCCCCTTACGGCTATCGGCATCGCCTTCGCCGCCATCTTTGCGGCTGTTATCTATGCGGATGGTGCCCCAACTAAGGGTGATAGTGACGAACTCCAAGGTTTTGCTACTTTACGTGCGTGTGCTATCTTCTTGTCGGTGAACGCCGCCCTGCTGGGTGGTTTCACGATGATAGTTTCGCCATCTTTGCCGAAGGTCTTTTTCTATAGTGCTGACGGCACTAAGGTAGTCACCTTTTATCGTGGTGACGGGTATAGCCCACTAGAGAGTGAGGTGAAGAATCCTCTCGTGGGTACTGTGAACGTGAAGACCTCTGGTAGGTATGAAACGACGAATGACCCTGCTTATGAGTGGGTTGAGCGAACTGCTAACGGCGAGGTTCGCTCAATGTACAGGAAACCTAGCTCCGATTTTGGGGCGCACCTCCTGTTAGATGGTACGGATGATACCCCTGTCAATACATGGGTGAGTGATGTTGAGGTGGTTTCTGATTTGAAGCCTGGTGATGAGCCGTATGTGGTGCATCAGATTAGTTTCGAAGTACCCAAGTCATATGATGGCAAGACTCCAATATGTACTAGGTATCATTCTGACCGGAGTAAATGTTCTGTGAACGCCAAGGGTGCTGGGTTGAAAGCAACTATCCATATCCCCGAAGGTTCCTACAACGAATATGTGAAGGTTTCTTAGGAGGTTAAGTAGAATGGTTCTAATGTTAAGTGCCGCTGATGCCGCGTATATGTACCCGCTTGTCGGATTCTTAGGCTTGAGTGTTGTTGCGCTGTTTACGTCGCTGTTTTTCTGGTTGCGCTATCACGGGATGGCAAAGGAAGCGCAAGCCGCTGTTGTGCGCGTCCAGAAAGCGAAAGATGTGGCTGAGGCTGAGCTTAAAAGGCGTGAGTGTGAGTATGAAGAGTCGGTTTCAGATTTGCCAAGCTGGGACAGTGAAAAGCTGTGTGTTTGGAAAAAGATTGACCAGATGTGGCTTGATTATTATGCCGACCCGTCAAAGTATATCGAGGATGAACTGTCTGAGGATGAGGCGCGTAAGGTTGCTAAGATTGGTAATATCTGGGGTGCATATGCGGCAGTTGGCGGACTCTTAGTGGTGCTTCTTCTTCTGATTCTTACCGCTGTCGGGTTGTGGGGTGTCGCAATTTTCGCTGGCATTGCCTTTTTATTCGTTATAGGTTTTATGCTTGATAGGTGTGAGTATAATTTAGCAAGCTCACTGTGGATGACCCCCGTTAGTATCATCATGGCTGGAGCTATAGCACTCCTACTGATTCCTGTTAGCGGGTGGGCTACATCTAATCCGCCGCCGGGCTGGGTTGCCCACACTCACGAGGTGAACCTATCCCAGAAGGGTGACGGCACATACGGCGCAAGCGAACCTGTGAAGATGCGCCTAGGCGGTACTGTATCTAAGGGTAAGGCTGATACTGAATACTCTTGGGCTGAAATTGGCACAGACAATGTGAAACGTTCATATGGGCGGTATTACCACAGCGGCAATAATAAACGAGTTCGCATCATGGATGACCTTGCAGACGGGGCGGAGCCCTATGTTCTTCACTACCACACCTTTGATGTGTTGGATGGGTATGCTGATACTGATGTGTGCGTAAAGGCTGGTGGCTTCGGTGTCGCTGACGTGAAGACTTCACCCTGTTCTGAACGTAACGCATGGAGTAAGCGGGATGAAGCTGTAATTCATATCCCGCGAGGTTCTTATAGTCAGTGGGTTCTGAAACAGTCGTAACCCGATTGCATAGGAGGGGCTGATTACCCGCCTTAGGCGGTACTTATGACAAAACCCCTATATGAGGTACTTTGTGATACACTTTAGGTGTCAGTTTCCCTTTATTGTTTAGGAAGTTTACGATGATTAATGTTTTTGATGCCATTGAGGTTATCAAGTGGCTGTTTCTTGGGTTGTTCCTGCCGGGGCTTATTGTGATTGGCGCTTCGTTTTTGGCTTCATTCGTCCTGTATCTGATTGGTAATGCTTTGGGGTGGGATTGGATGTCTGACTTTTTGAGTGGCATCATTGTCCCTGTGGGTTGTGTTGCTGGAACTATCGTGCTGTTCTTTAATTACCCTTGGTGGTTGAGTCTATGGGGTTATACTGACCAGTACCTAATTCTAGCTTCGTATGTTGCCCTGGTTATTGGCGGTGGGTTTAGCGCCACCCTAAACAGGGATTAAGTGGGCTTCAAATGTGCCTGCGAGTTGCTGAAATGGTAGCTTGCAGGCACATTCTCTTTACCCCAAAACCCAGTGTTGCATACATGGAGAATCTGTGCTACACTATAGGTATAGACAGTTATTCTAGAAAGGGAGCGCAATCATGGAGTTCACCACCATCAACCTTAAGTTTAACCTCGTTTCCGTCACCGACACTAAGGCTGACGCACGCAATGAAGAAACTACCATCTGGGACGATAACGACGAGTTCTACATTGACTCATACAAGGCTGAGGATGTAGGAAACGGCATGAAGCGCATGACCGTAACCATCATCGAAACTCAGACCCACGACCTTGACGAGTGGGAGAACCCCGTAGAGGGCGCAACCCTTCGAACTGCAACCTTCACCGCAACCGAGCATATCCCCGCTGAGCAGGCAGAATACGTAGAAGGCTCCCTTGCTTATAGCAAGCTTCACGGCATCGAACTTTACGTTGATTGTGTGAACGGTGAGCGTTTCTTCGAAGGTGAATTTACCTTCTAGAGTCGTCAAGACATTGAAAACTACTACGTCATGCCAGGTGAGCCAGTGTAGGCGACCTGGCATGACGTGCATCTATGCGCAATGAGGAGATTTTAATGGGCAATTTCACGGATTTAAACCCATATGTCGTGACGGCATGTGCCACAATGCTGTACGTAGTATATTTACTTGCCGCCAGATGGTACGCAGAACGCTTCCATGACGACAGGGAACTCAGAAAATACCTTAGTCGCATATGGCGTGATAACCATGTAGCGCAGGTACTTATCGGGCTAATTGGAGTCGCCGCCTTTATAGTGGGGGCGGCAGACAAGATTACCATCCCAACATTCCTTATGACATATGCTGTTACTACCGCAATAGCAAACATTGTCTCACGAACAGGTGTTGGCGGTCTATATAGAGATTGGGAAGATACGGAGCAGTTCATAGGTCTATATGGGGTATATAAGCCCGCTGTAGATAGGGCGACAGTTGAGGCGCATATCTACAGCATCATCTCCACTGTTAGTGCTTCCCTCTGTGTGGCGTTCTTCTTCGAATGTTAGGTGACGGCGCTACCCGCCTAGGTTAATGCCGCTACGCGCGGATATAATGGTTAGGTCAGTTGCTTTTAACCATATAAGGAGTTTTAATGATTACCCCCATGATTTCTACATCTGGGCTGACCTCAATTTTTGCAGGCGTATTCATTATCGTCGGATTCAGTTTCATCGCTAACTATTACCTGACTCGCAAAGGTAAGGAGCTTAACGATGGGAGTTACTACCGCACATATGTGGTAGCGCACAGGCTTGGGGCGGCGGCGCTTCTGGTAGCGGCTGTAGCGGCGGCACTGAACGGTTCATTTGCTGTAGCGGCAACAGCGCTATGGATGCTACTCTCATATGTCGCCTTGGGGTACTATATGCCGGTAAACGCCTCTGGTGATGAAGAGGAAATTAAGGTTATGGGCATTTGTGCGTTAGGTGCTGTGCCTAAGCCTGATGGTACTATGCCTAAGTTCCCGGGCGGCGGCAAACTCCAGCAGGTACCCGCTGTTGTAGCGGCACTGACGCTATCGTTCATGCTTGTGTTCTTCGGTGCGCTTTGCGCTGTTATTGCCTGCTTCGCGGCATAAAATAAACCTGTAAGGCATGGTAAAAGCCGCCCCACCTACCGTATCAAAAGGTAGGTGGGGCGGCTTTCTGTTTACTGAAAGAAGTCCACGGGGTTATGATTCGTTACTTCTTATAGAAATATTCTAGAAGTCTCAGAATCTCTAGGTATACCCAAATGATAGACAGCATCAGACCGAACGCTAACGTCCAGCCAAAAGCGTCTGGCGCGCCTGCTTCTACAGCTTCACCAATTTCCGTGAAATCCATAAGCAAGCAATAAACACCCATGCCAACAGCAAGAACACCAAGAATCATACCCACAGGCAAACCGAAAAGAACAGCGTTGCCAATAGTGAAGCCAGTAAGCGCCTGCACCACGATAGATACAAACAAGTAGATGATGTATGCAACCATGCCGGTAAGGACGATGCGTGTTAGCTTCGGATTCGACCTAGCACCAAACATATATGCCGCAAACACCGTCATAAAAGCAACAAGTGTTCCTAGTACAGCCGTCACAGCAATACCCGGATACTGGGTTTGTGCCCACATAGTCACAGCACCAAGAGCCACACCCTCAATACCAGCATATAATAGCACAGCCCATGCAGGGATAACGCCGCCACTCTTAAAAGCAAGTACTAGCCCAAGCACAAATGCGACAATCGCCGCCGGTAGAGCAAGCACCGGCGTATACCAGCCAACAATACCGCCAAGCAGTAAGACCGCAAATGAGAATCCGGTCTTGGCGATAACGCTACTAGTGGTCAGTGGCTCAGCATTGGAACCACTCAATCCCGGAATGTCTTTCATGCAACCATTCAGATAAGGGTTACGCGCGCTCACCTAAAAATCCTTCCTACGACAATATATTATCTATAAATAATAGCAAAATAATATCAAGAAGCACCAACCATTTTCTTTTATTCTGTGTCGCGTGCTTCAAACATCTATCCACACAATAAACTCCAACCCCCTCTGATTGAGATAACTCAGCTAGAAGGGGGTTGGAGTTTATTTACTTATCCCGCTACTTCTCGCAGGTTTACGGCGTTGCCGTCCTTGTTGCTTACAGCATTAAGGGGAACCTCAAAGGTCACCTCACCGTTAGCTACCTGCTCCTTAGTGCCATACGCGAGGGTGTAGTCGCTATCTACAGTAACAACTCGCACCTTATCACGCGGTACGGTCTTGGTGATGACTTCACCATCAACACCGCGCAGAGTGTAGGTGACAGTTACATCGTATCGGGTATGGGATTCACCGGCGATGGGGGCGAAATGACCATTGCTCCAATTCATAATGTGCTCATTATCTTTGGAATCATAGGTGTCGCCGGGCTGGATGCGGTAAGGGTGGAGGGTTGCGTCAGTATAGGCGCGATTACTCATAGATGCGCTAATGACGACATACTGTTCCACCTTGGGGGTGGGGCTTACGGTGGGCGTTGCGCTTACGCTTGCAGTAACTTCCTGGGTGGGGGTTTCCGCATTCGCAGGGGCGGTGCGTGAGGTGGCGCAAGCGGTGAGGGATGCGGCGACCAGCGCCACGGTTGCTACGGCGGCGCGGCGGGAGGACTTGTCGATAAACATTGCGGGAGCCTTTCGGTAGTGGGATTTGTGTTTGTAGCGGCATGTAAGGCTTTCACCTGGCTACATTTATAGTGTAGCACAAAAATATCCCCCTATGTAACACTTATTGCGATGCATAGGGGGGGGAATGTGGAAGCTATGCGTACCACTTCCTATTTGCGCTACATGGCGGGGATATTGAACGTAAAGCCACAGAGTCGCAAGGCACTCACAATACCGAAAACGACCATAACTCCAGTGCTTGCAAACATGAGATTGCTACAGAAACGTGAAGCATGAGCACTAGAGGTCTGTGATGCATCACCTGACATATCCGAACCCCATGCGAAAGATATTGCGGCGACAATAGCGGCAATAACACCATCATATGCACCCAATGGAACAGGCGCGAAGAAAAGCATCTCCGTTGCAATTAGTGCCCAGCTACCGATAACCCAAGGCAACGCGCGTCTATACCATTCCGTATACTCTCTGCCATCCGGCGACTTAATCTCATTAATTAGCTCAAGGTTTCGATACCACTTGCATTGAATAACAAATGCCACAATGTAAGCCACCCAGAAAAGCACAACGTTGAGTGCCTGCATCATTAGTAATCACACCTAACGCAATTTAAAACAATATTTCCCTGCAACTCTAGCACAAACCAGCGGTAGATTTACAGGGAAATAGGTGGGTGATTATGTGTCCCTATTTAGGTGTCTATATATAGCGAGTATCTAAAGAGGGGCGGGACTTGGATTTGCAGGAATAGCTAGATGTTGCGCACAGTATTGAAGTCATTTTCCGACGTGTGCCAGTAACTAAGAACGACTCCACCATCTTCGCCCATGTGCTGATAGAAGAACCGGGCATCGCCGTAGGTTAGCGGGAAACGCATAAGCTTAGTAGTCCAGTGGCGCAACAGGAACAAGATTGCCTTATTGAGGAAGGTGTTTACAAACTCCTGCTCCCGCTCATAGTGTGTAGGGATTTCATGCTCGACAGAGATAGTGAAAACACCCGCTTCATGCGCCGCCTTGAAAGCGTTCAGCAATTGCTCATCAACCTTTTCGCCGTCAAGGTATTGATTCATGACCATTGCCGCGTCTAGCATCTCACCATCAGGCGCAACCCAATACAGTGCGAGGTGGTGAGATGCATGGGTGTATCGGTCGCTATAGTGCCCCTCTTCATCAGGTGTGCGAGTAAGCGACTCCAACACATAGACCTTTGTCTCAACTTCCTGGGCACGTAGGTGCTTAAACGCTTCCTGGAGCTTTCCAGTATCTTCGGGTAGCGCATTTAGCGCGTCCATAATGGGTTTGGTTTTGTACACGGCGGTTACGCCTCCTATCTCCCTATGCGGGATAATTGCAACTACTTATAGTGTACCACATTCTCAGGTGTCCACAAATGACCAAATGGGATGCGATACCGTCGATTCGGTGAGAGTATAGATATGTACCCGCCACCCAGCAAACCGGCATAGCAGGTATTTAGTAAAATTGCCGGGCGCACACAATGCACATACCGAAAGGAAGGCACGCCATGTCCACCCTAACCCCTTACAAGCACGACGACCTCGCTATCATCCTGGAATGCGCAAAGAGTCACCTCAACACCATCACTTTCATTCGCACGCAGGCGCAGGCGTTCATCAATAAGCAGTCGGGCGACCTTTACCTCACGATTGACGGTATTGAGGCGGGCGACATTGCTTCCAAGCCCATGAATACTAAGATGTTTACCATGCTCCAGAAAGCATCACAGCTGGTCAATGATGCGCACTCGGTAGAGTCAGATATTTGCCTTCGCCTCGCTATCCTCAGTGTAGGGGGTTTGTCTCTTGCCGCTTTTGAGCCCAAGAGTAGTGTGATGGGCGAAGCGCGAAGCTTGGAGTCGCTGGCTATTGCGTCCGTTACTGACTTTGCTGTTCGCTGGGTTGAGATGCAGAAGCATATTGCTGTGATGGAACACAACCACTAACTATAGATTACATATGAAAGAAGCACCCCCAACCTTACTTTCAAGGTTGGGGGCGCTTTATGTGTCGGTGGGCTAGTTTACCTTGGGGTTAGTTACCTCAATCTTGAACACCTGCCGAAGTTCATGCCTCGGTCATTTACATACTCCAGACCATCGAAGGTTACCGCGCCAGGGCATTCCTCCTCCTCATGCAGAGCATCATAGTTATCCTCCCAGCAGGTGAGACATTCACGGTTGTACTGGATAACGTTCAGGTTGCCAGAGATGTTGCCCATGTAATCCTTGATGGTAAGGTGGCTGTTGCCGCCTTCTACCACGAATCCAGTGGAGCGAACACGCATACCATCATCGCGAATGGTAGTGAACTTAATCATCGCGCCTACCTGAATATTATCAGGAACAAGCTGTTCACCATTACCGCCGACAAGCTTATCACCCCATTTGTCGGTAAGGGTGATAGCCTTAGGGGTTTCGTTGGTCTGGTTAGTCATTGGTTTACACCTTCCAATAGATTGTGTTGCATGGCGTGAGGGGCACCCCTTAGTGAATACATGGAAAGTATAGCACATATTTAGATTACTTCGCAACCCTTATGAAACTATGAGTCTCGCCCCGGTAAATTTCAGCGTATGGGTTACAGCGGTAAAAGCAACATTGAGATTTAAAGGCACTAATGTGACCATGCATCCAGTAGGGATACCCTGGATGCATGGTCACATTAATTCTGATGTATTTTAACTACTTTGCCGAAATTTCCTTGTTGATGGTAGCGAGAGGCACTAGGGTATTCTCTACCTTGGCATAATGCTTCTTGCCGATATGTTCGGTGTCCAACATTGCTTTAGCGAGAATCCCCTGTAGGGAATTGCGTAGACGCTGGATACGATTAGCTGAACGGTCGTGATAGATTGCACCATAGATGCCCTCCTGTACGTCTAGCACACTGTAAGAGAGACAAGCATTATCTTTGCCTACCAACTCTTCAATGACCTTATAGAGGCTTTTCAGTTCGCTCTTCTGCCATGCATTCAACTTGCGAAGGGTTGCCACCTGTTCAAAACTTATACTTCCCTTGACCTGGTATTCCTCGATAGGTTCACTTTTGCCGCCGGTGGGGGTGAACATAAGTACGTCTACCTGCCATTCTGGGTCAGCACAGCGTGAGCATACTTCACTGTCCTCATAGTCTCCATACAGGTCACTTGTCGCCATAGAACCCGCATGTTCCAGGTGTTCACGCTGTAAGGTGATAGTTCCAGCTACGTTGCCGTCATGGTCGTTCAGGTACACGGTGGTGTTATTGCCTGCGCCTACCTGTAGGGTCATGGTGTCGTATCGGGTTTCGAGTTCAATGATGGAGTGCTCTAGGAAGCCGTAGCTAGTCATTTCACCGTCCTCATTGGTGAGAAGGTGGAGCTTGCCACTAGATACGGTAGACGGGGTGCCATACTTAGTGAGAAGCTTATCTTCCTTATTGGCGAGGTTGGCAACCTCTTCACGAACGAAGGTAAGAACTTCTAGTACAGCGTCCACTTCCTCCTGAGTGTGCTCACAGGCTGACGCTACCATATCCTCTACCATATGGGGCATGATGGTGTGCGGGTTATTCTGGAGGGGTGAGGTGCCTTCCAGTAGCTTACGCGCCTTATTAAGTAGTTTGACGTAGCTGTTTGCCTCAGCCTTAGCAGTGTCCCCTGCGAAGGTTGCGATAATGCCTACTTCCCAGGAGGTAACGTCACGCATATATGAGGCGACTACATGAGTTTTCTTATCGTAGTTGGTGGTGAGTTTCTGAATGGTGTATGTACCCTGCTTGTTGGACGACATGAGGGCGTAAGCGCCACCATTGAGGGTCACAATGCCGCCGGTGTTCCCGGTGACGGTATAGGCGGTGTAGTTGTGTAGCATGTAGCTTTTGGGGTGGTGGGTAGTCTGGGTGACGATTGCGTCGCCGGGGTTGAGTTGTTCTGGGGTGAGCATGTACTGTTCTTTCTAGGAGGTTGTGGCGTATCCCCCGGCAAGGGGTAGGGGTTCTTGCCGAGGGATATTGATGATACGGTTAGATGTCCTGGACGATAAAGGAAATGGCTGACTGGTGTGCAGTAATGGTTGCCACGCGCTTGATGCCCTTGAATGAGTATTCCCGCTTGATTCGGAACTCAAATTCGGCTTCCTGGGTGCATTCTTCGTCAAGGAAGATTGCTACACGTGCGTAGGTTCGGGTTCGACTGACTTCCTTTGCGAAGAGGTTTGCTTCTTCGAGGTCGTGGGTCTTGGTGAGGTCTTTGAGTGCTTCATGCCAGGTGTAACCCTCGAAGAGGAAGTGCTCAGGCGCTACCTTGTTGGTCTTCTCTGCCTTTTTGAGCATTTCCAGGAAGTAGCCGCTCAGGATGACATGCTTAGCGTCGATTACAGTGGGCTTGCCAATGAAGTCGTAAGCCTTCTTGTCAATGAAGCCAACGCGGATAGCCATGATGAGAACCTTTCGGTGGGAAACTAGAATCTTGAGGTGTTCACCTCGTTACACCTATAGTCTACCACAGATTTTGAAGGCTATGCAACGCAGGGAGTTGTGGGCTATGCCACAAGCCCCTTCAAGACGCTTCAATATGCTTAACTATCTCACCGTATCATCCGGCGCGCCACCCGATTCCAGGTGGTGATGTACGGACTGGCAACCCCTTAGCCCTATAAGCACTGATGGACTCACGAATCAACAACCATAAACCGCCACAGATATTCATTATCCAGAAGAAATTAGCGCGGATAGCAAAAACATCAGCTTCGGCCAGCTGGTCACTAGCTGGTAACTCGTATGGTTTTGGAATATAGAAGTTGGGCACAATATACGAAAGAACCAAGGCGAGGGATAATCCAACCACGGCAATTGCAAACACCCAAACCGTAGAGTCAAGCCCATTGGGATTGTCTTTGCACGGTGCAACGCTTGACCTATGCGCTCCCTTCCACCCGGCGACTCTAGCTAATCCAATTATAGTAGCGGCGACCAACACCCCTAATGGCGAGATAATTGCACAGATGGCAAGTTCGGGCGAATAGAGGGAGGCGTGTTTCTCACACCCCAAAATCTCACACACCGCTTCCTCTTTGGCGCGAGTGTCGGTAACGGTGGTACTCACAATATCGCCCCTTTCTATCAGTTAGCGTCTTCTTCTGAATTGCGTAGATAGTTGAACATTGCAACGAGACTAATTGTCTCGCGAGTAAGGAGCCATACGCCGCCAACAACGTTTAACCATAGCGAAACTAGAAGGGAGTGTTCAAATAGCGTCCCAACGTTACCCTGTACAGCTGATAAAATTAAGCCAATTAGTATCGTTATACCAGCGTGGGCAAAAAGGGCGAATATAAAGTCACAAATATTGTCTCCATTAAGAAGTTTCTTACTCTCACGGGTCAGAAGTGACCATGCGTTATAGTATCCAGTGAAATAACCCACTAAGTGTACTACAATAGCGACAACAACCGTACCAACAGGTGAGGCACCCCTTACAATCGCCTGTTCGAGGTCGGATGTGATAGAGTACTTTTTGCCATACCACCCCTGGTAGACTGATCCCCCCGCTGGAAGCAGAGGAACCCCCTTAGCTGGGCTTGCCAGTAGCGTACTGTACTGGTTGGGTTGGTTATCTTTGTTTTGGCGTAGGATGGCGGCTTCTAACCGTTCATGGTGAGTGAGCTTCATAGTCAGTCTTCCTTCTCCTGGTTGCGTGAGTGCGGATTATCACCGAGCAGTTTCGCTAGATAGACCTCATTGTCAAGCTCCTGTAGCTGACTATCAGGGCTGACCTCATGGTTGTATGCCTTGAGTGTTTCCACGCTGAGGGCGCTTCCCGAGTTGGCTAGGTCAGTGATTGACTTGACCTGCTTCACGTTACCGATAAGGGATTTGGTTGCTTTAGCTAGTCGCTCATTGAGTAGCTTACTCATAAGCTTATCCTCTGCCTCCTTGCCAGTTTTTACAAGCTCCTTTAGATGCTCAACTACGCCTTCCTGGGTCTTGATGGTTTGGTTTTCCAGGGTGTTCGCGGTTCTAATTGCTTCGGGGCTAATGGGTGTTCCTTCCGCGTAGTTGCGGCGGATTGAGCTTGCCAGCATTTCGAAGTCGTTACGGCTGATGTTTAGTGCGCTTTCTGCTTGCCAAAGCAATGCAATGTTTGTTCCGTTTGCTTTGCGGATTGCGGCTAACGTCTTGTTGGTTTTGCGGTCTTCACGCATTTGTTCGCGTCCTTTCTTGCGGGGCTTAGCCGCCATATTGACAACGTTTCTGCCTTCACTTGCACAACCTAGAGTTTCTAGCGTTACAGCATGGCTTGCAAGCCCATCATAGTACTTGCGCTTCTTTCGGTAATTCAACGTGCGAGCGTTACTGCCATCTTTAGTGATGAGTGTGATGGTGTTACGCTGGGTACGTTGGATTTCTTGGATAGTATGGTTTTCCGGGGATGCGCGCTTAAGAAGCTCTACCCGGTTATCCATACGGGTTAGAAGCCACCCAATTTCAGGGGTAATGTACCGTTGCAGTTTGTTACCGCTAAGCATGGGCGTGCCGTAGCTTGGGTCGTTAATTCTGTTAAGGATTGTTTCAATCATTGGAGCCAATCTTACGTAGAAGGGGCGATGGGTTATTTCTTTGTAAACCTGGGTGTCTTGATTTGGTGATAGTTACGGTCAATCACTTGCTTGTCTTGCGTAGCCCCGCATCTTTATGTGAGTGGAATGCTACTTACGGGATACCCCCACCTTCCAATTATAGACAAATTTTAGGGCGGGTAGTGGTTTCTGCTAACTTATGGCGTGTTCAATAGCTCACTACTTCACCCCCTAGCTTGATTCTTGGCTAGGGGGTGGGGGTGGACTACTTCTTATCGTCACAGTTTACGCTGATTGCCCGATTGAGGTCTTCGTATTCCTTGCGGTATTCGTTTAGCTTGAGCTGGAGTGCCTTAACGTGAGCTTCTTCTAGGCGGGTGATGCACAGACCTTCGTCAATAAGGGTTTTGGTCATTGCTTCGTGGAGGCGGTTAAGTCGTTCACCATACTTGGCAATGAACAGCAACTCATTTCGCTTAGTGTTCAGCTCAAAGTGTACGCGGGATTTGGTTACATCTACTTCACGCTTACGCTTTGCCGCCTTGTCAATAAATGCCGCGCTAGGCAGGCTGGCTTCCAGCCTATCGTTGAGGTGCTGTTCGAACTTATCCTTGAGTGCCTTGACGTGTCCTGCGTAGCGCTTGCACTCTGCGTAAGTGTATCGGAAGTTTTCTGCTACCTGTTCTGCGGTTGCCGGGGTGTTGGTCTGCATGATACGCCTCTCGTTAGGTAGGTAAATGATTTTCTGCGTATAGTGTAGCACATTTTTAGGTCGTTATGCAATACTTTGAACATATGGGAGCAGTCGTCTTGTGTCACCATATACTATATGGATTGCATACTAATTAAATTCTGTGGTACACTTTTATATGTATCGCGAATTAGTGAGATTCAGCACGTCTACCAGTAAAGGAGGCATTGTATGCCCAATCCCCAGTTTGTATCCGTTCCGGTCACCTTGGATTTTAAGGTTGAACCGTGGTCTATTAGTAAGTTTGACAGCCCTGAGTTTGTGGATGAGTGGCGCAAGTGCCCGCACGTGCTAACCACTTGTCGCATTACCTCTGATGGCGACATTGCCCCTCTTTCGGAAAGGGGTGACTCCACTACCCTCTTTGTTCACATCGTGTTTACTGCACGAAACTATGAGGTAACTAAGGGTAAGCGAGCCAAGTTCTCCGCTATTGCCGCCTTCGATGCAGGTGAACATATTAATAACCCCGGCTTCATTGATGCATTGCGAAAGCGACTCGACAAGTATTGGCTTGATAGTACCTGCAAGGATGTGCGACTTGTTGAGGTTGTTGATGGCAAGCCCGTAGCGACCTTCAACTTTAAGGTTCGTTATCGAGTAGATTAGTCACGGCACATATTTAGCGAGGTGTGTGGCGCGTTTCACATCTATTCAAGTTGCGTACCATTTCAAATCTGTGGTACACTTATTACATAAGCAAGGCAGAGAGCCTAGCGCAACAGTTCAATCTACCGAAAGGAAACGGCATCATGCAGACCCTCGACTTCAACACCCTCAACACCGGCGACATCCTCATTGCCCGTTCTAAGCAGTCCTGGATTCAGGTACACCAGCTGGGTCTGTACGAAATGGCATACGTAGTTCAGCACGTAGACGCTCAGAACTCCGCCGCTGTAATCGCACGTACCGGAAATGAAAGCACCCAGTATATCCTCTCGGTAGACGAACACGAACGCTTCACCATCTCCCCTATGGTTAATGCCGATAACGCAAGCCGTGTTGATGAAGTGTTCCAGATGTCCGGACAGGAAGCACAGGCAATGCGCCTTAATGCCCGCTTGAAGGCTGAGCGTGACCTGTCGCACTACCTCCAGAGCCAGTACGACAACAAGACCCCTAACTCCGTAGATAAGTTCATTGAGAACTTCTACAAGGGTTCTTACATGGCAGGCGAATACCCCACCACCTTTATTATGGACATGGCTAAGGGTCACAGCCTCATGAATGAGCTGATTGAAGGCGCAATCGACGTGTACGACGCAGAATCCGAAAAGGAAAACGCAGTACTGGACAAGGTTATCACTGAATCCCGCAAGGCATACGATAAGGTTGTGGCAACCATCAAGGAAGCAGGCATTGAGTACGCTTACAACGAAGAGGCTGTGACGCTTGTACAGCCTGACGCTGACTATGGTAGCCGCGCACCCCGCACCCTCCGCATCGGTACCGCCATTGTAGATGGGGAAACCCCTTACATTATTAGCCGCATCACCTCCACCCGCGCATACGTAACCGACGCACAGGGCGCAGAGGTAGGCTACATTAGCAACACCAAGGCAAACGGTCTTACCCTGAACTTTAAGGAAGCCCCCGAAGGCGACACTAGCCGCCACTACCTCCGCTACAGCTACAACCCGCTCCCCGCTTCCACCATCGAAAGCGTCGAGAAGCTAATGCAGGCAACCAAGGCGGTATACGACATCATGACCGAACACCGCCGCGCCGTAGAGCGTATCCTCAAGGATGGCGGTAGTGACCGTGTACGTAACGCAAGCGGACTGCACCACAACCACTACGGCATCGACACCCTGGCAGGTGCCCTCTCCCACATTCAGGCTTTCATTGGCGGCGCAGAGGAAACCAAGGACAGCCTGGAAGAGGCTAAGGAAATGTTCTTCTGGAAGGCAACCCGCCTCATCAAGAAGGCATACGGCAACTAGTCCATAATCTCATAGTAAACCCCTCAGAAGCCACAGATGAGCCTCTGAGGGGTTTACTATATTCAATTGAGCACTTTTACTAGGGGTTGGCGAAAGAGGCTACTAAGGGGCGCTCCGGGCTTTTAAGTGGTGGGTTATGGAGCAATCCGATATGGTAAAGCCGCACCTAATCTAAAGACTCTAAGTTAGAGGCGGCGGCAACTAATTCAAACCAAAAACCTTCTAGAAGGTCACCGCGACAGATTCACCTACAGATAGTGGATTAATCGACCTGATACTGTACGTCTTGCCGGTCAAGTCACCACCAAGCACCGGGTGGTTAAGCGTAAGCAATAGTAGCGGGAATGTCGGGTCTTCACCATTGACAGTGGTAAGGACAGCGCGTTTCCAGTCGATAAACGTCATCTCAACTTGACCGGCAGGTGTACCATCTTCACCCCTAAAGATTTCGTTAAGATACTCGTAGGGGCTGAGTGACCGTGTGCCTACGTTAGGGTCGGCATCCGTAGAGTCATAAATATGCTGATGGTCTAAATCAACGTACCCCACGGTGAACTGCCAGGTCTTGCTGTGGTTTCTGACTGGTTCTTTCTTGCGGGCGGCAAACCATTTAAGAGCATCAATGTACTCTTGATACCCCTCTGCGAGAGGCATCTGACGCGCGCCGTCATTCAGACCATACTGGAAAACCACAGGTTCACCGCCAGACCAACCAGCAAGTGTATTATGGCTATCGTAAGGCATAAGAGTATCGCGGTAATCCTGAACGTCATACTCAGGGTCAAGAACAACGTAAATAGAGAAAGCGCCATATAGGGCGGGGATACTCACACCCTCCGGGTTAGTGATGTACAGCCCCTTCTCGTTCCACATGTCGATACCGCTAAACGCAGGGTGAATGGTCTGCAACTCATCACTGGTTAAGCGGCGAACCTTACCGGAAGCCACAAGCCCCTCAATGAGACTATCCTTATACTGCTTGAGAATGTTACGGCGGAGAACCCGCATCGCCGCGTTCTTCTCAGATGTAGCGTCACCGTCACGGAGGTGCTGACGCAAATCATCAGGGGTACCGCTCAGCCTCATAAGTTCTTTGTCGGAAGTGTTAATGTAAGCGGGAACATATACATTCTCACCGCCCATTACTACAGCTTTCCTACCTTCGTCAGTCCATCCATAGAGGATGTTGTCAGACATGTCAGAAATGAAATGGTTGGCTAGTTCCTGAGCGTCATACTCAGGCGACAAAATGTAAGACCTCGCCACAGGTCCCTGCATATCATCAATATCTGACTCGCGGGGCGACTGCTCATATGAGAACGGGTTGTAGACAAGCTTCATATTGTCTGGGTATAGGTATGGTTCGAAGTGGGTGATTCGCCCTCCCTGCAACAGGTAAGCGTTCAGCCATCTGTTGTAAGCCATATGGGAAGTCATCACTGTTTTCCACGCCCGAAACGGGTCGTCTAGATATGCAGGGGTGACATTGCCGCCCTTAATCTTATTTACGAAACTCTTAATAGGTTCAAACATTCTCTGTTCTCCTTATAAGCGTTGCCACCCATCTTATGTAGCAAAGCGACAGATGGGCGGCAACGTATTCACATTGCAACGTACCTGGCGACAGTTATGCCTTGAATGTTACTGTTGCGGGTTCCCATTCGCCACCTGGCTCCACTGATGTGATGGTGTAGCTGTATCCAGCGAGGCTTTGACCTGTCGGGCTAGTAGCACTGAGCACGATAAGTGGCATGGGTATACTGGAAGCAATACCAGCCGACGTGACGACCGCAATGTCATTAGTAAGGAATGTGACCGCCACGGGTCCTAGCTGGGCTAGATACTCCGCCGGGTTCTTATCCTTGAAACGGTAGACGTTTGACTCGCTGTAAAGGAACGTGCTGAATGCATAGCCGTCACCCTTGTTGAAGTCTACGAACATGCGCATGGTTGGCTTCTCCAGGGCGGGCGCATTGCTTTTGCCTTGAGTTTTGATGTACCATTTGAGGGCGCGCGCCATATCTTGCAAATCTCTGTCGCCGCCAAGTCTGGGATGGTGTGGACGGCTGGTGCCACTGACGCTGGTACGCTTACCCTTTGAGTATCCGACGATTGTACTGTGGTCCCACCAGCGGACAAGGCGGGTGCCCCACTTGTTCACGTCGTATTCGGGGTTGAGTAAGATGGTTAGTGAGCGTGCGCCATATGTTTCGGGGAATGTGACACCATGTGGGTCTTTCACGTAGATGGTGCGCGGCATGAAGCGAACTTCGTCCGAATCGTCGTTAGTGAAGAATCGGGCGGCATCTTCACGGGTAGCATACCTGACCTTGCCAGTGTCGATAATGTCCTGCATTTGGGAGTCTTCGTAACCCTTCTCGGCGGCGTAGAACACGCCACGCAGTCTTGATGCCCTGTCCTGCTCATCTTCCTTGGCGACACCCTTTAGGATGGGACGACGAACGTTCTCTGGCACAGATTTGTCGTACATCATCTCTCTATCAATGGTGTTATTGTATGCTGGCACCCAGCCGCCGTAAGCGACAGGGGTCTTACCGCCATCAGTCCAGCCAAACAGGTTGTTGTGTGAGCGCCCAGCCACAAATTTGCGCACCCATTCTTCTGCATCAATTTCTGGCGACAAAATATAGTCGCGGGACTTAGCTCCACACATGCCATCTGGAGAAATGGGGCGCTGGCTCTCCGGGTCGGTAACTACCTCAATATGCGGCTGAGGATAGTTGTAAAAATGTGAGATGTACTTACCCTGCAACAGATAATCTTCAAGCCAAATGTTGTACGCGGTGCGGAAGTCTACTTCTGACCAGTTCGTGTTACGCTTCTTCATGGATACTTCGAATCCGGGTGCTACGCTTTCAATAGCGCCGCCCAGCATGGATGCAATATTGGCGAAAATGCTACGTGCTGACATAATAATCCTTAAATATAGGTGGATAAATAAAAGCTGGAGTCGCAGGCAGTCATTAGCGGGTAACCTGCTCACTTTGCCTACCTCTTGCATCTATTACAGGTGAGGTGGGCGCTTTTATTTGTTTACAGCGTATCACATTTACGGTGCGCGCTTTTCGGATTTACAGCACTTCGTCATTGTTACTTCTATTACATATTTTACCTCCCTCTAATCAGAGATGCCTGGTTAGAGGGAGGTAAATGTTTACTCTAGGTAGTTATGTTTAATCCAGCAATTCGGTTAGACCGTGCTCGTGTTCAAAGTCCCATAGGGCGTGGAGGGCTTTCAACCCTTCTTCCCCCATCCTGCGTACACGTTCCTTATGCATTGCTTCTACTTCTTCGATGTCCACGCGAAGCTGACCTGTCGCAGAGTGGTGGGTGGTCAGTTTGCCTTTGCGTAGCGCCTGCATAATGTCAGGTCGGGTTACCGTGGAGAATTTGCGGGCGGCAACGCTGGGCGGTTGCAGTCGCGGTTCAGCGGTTATGGTTACGTGCTCATCGGATGCTAGAGAGGTGATGACGGCTGTAAATACCTCATGTAGCGGTGAGGCGGGGGTGATTTGGGTGTCCCCAATGGTGATGGTGGTATTGGGGAGTGCCGCTATTGCTTCGTGGTTGAATAGCTTCTTAGCATGGGTGTTCAATTCGCTCATGGCGGGTTATGCTCCTTCTTGTTTGAGGTATGGGTCGCTCTTCCTGCTTAGCGGTTAGTTGCTCTGGAAGGTGATGGTTACGGGCTGGTTATCGCCTGCGTACTCAATGGTTTTGATGTTAAAGGTTTCGCCTGCGAGGGTGCGCGTCGGCGGGGTGGTGATGGTGAGGCAGGTGAGGATGCCCTTCGGGGTTTCACCCGCGAGGGTGGTGATTACTGCAATATTGTCGCTGATGAAGGTTGCCTTGGTTGCCACACCATTATGGTTGCTCAGCTTCAATTTCTGGGAGAGGTACTGTGCGGGCGAATCCTTGTAGCATCCCACAATCCGCGCACCTTCCTTAGAGAGGTCGCTGTGGAAGGTGCCCACAGGGAAGCTGTCACCAGCGCTAAAATCAACAAATGCGTTGAGAGTGATAGTTTCTGCGTTGCGGTTGGAGGTTTTCATATTGAGGGATTCGTGCCAGTTGCAAGCTTTCATGTACTCGCGGACTTCGCGCTTGTCGCTCATATGGGGGCGGTCGCTACCTTCAATCATGACAGGCTCTCCATTTTCCCAACCGTAGAGGGTGTTATGGCTCCAGTATCGCAGGAGGTTCTTGAGGTGGCTAGGTGCCTCATATTCAGGGTTGAGGATGATGCTTAGGGAGCGTGCGCCGTACAGTTCAGGGATGCGGATACCCTTAGGGTCTTCGACGTAAATCGCGGGCGGGTCGAATCGGTTAGAGGCTCCACAGATAGGGTGGATATGCTTTGCTTCATCAGGGGTGATGTGGCGCGCCTTGCCGGTCTTGAGGGCGGCGGTGAGTACGCTGTCTCGATAGTCGCTCAGTACAACATTGAGTACATCGCTGAGCATTGAGGCGCGGTCTTCGGTAGTGGAGTTAGCCGCCATGCGGTAGAACCGCTTAATGTGGTTGGCGGCAACGTAGGGGTCTTCAATGTGCTTGAGCAGGTCACTGAGGCAATGGGTGAACATGGAGTGTACCTTTCTGGCGTTGGGACTGCAAAGGTGGCGGGGAACTTATCATCCCGGCTTCAAAACAATCATACCACAGATTCTAGATGCTACGCAATACTTGGTATAGAAAATTTCCCTACCTAAATATTAAGTGCTTAGGTAGGGGAATTGGTTCACAGCGGCTTACTATTCACTAACGTCATTAAGAAGCGTGAGGTGCCACCAGATTGCTAAGCACTTCGCTAACACCATTGCGGGCATGAATTACCTTATAGTGGGTCGTCACACCTTCGAGGTATCCCTTCTCCATTGAGGCAATAGTTACGCCCTGAGTTTCGACTTCAAGGAGTGCCTTCTGGCACGCGACAGCAAGATTTACGCCCGCCACCTTGACTTCCAGAATACCGGGATTATCGCGCATGACCTGAGTAAAATCTTCGGCGGCGGAACACAGTAGCATGGTTGCCTTATTGAGAGTGGTTACAACATCTTTAATGACGGTTGCCGGGGCATAGGACTCCACAAAACCATCACGTTCCACATTAGGAACGATAGGGGTGAGTGCTTCGGGGGTATTGCACATATCTTCATGCATTGCGAGTGCCTTATTAGTAAGGTCAGCGATGGCGGTTGATGCGGCATTAAAATCCTCAGCACCCTTGACTGCCAGGGTGATGCGGGTAGCTTCGAAGCTTTCGCGCGGGGCAATTTCGGTGTGTTCAGTGAGGGTGAGTGCCTTGTCCATATCAGTGTTCCTTTCGCGGGGTATATGTGTAACCCTTATTGGGTCACACATGCAGTTTACCACATTTTCAAGCCGCTAAACAAGCCTCGATGTTGTAAAATACCCCACAGCCTCCAGTTGGAAGCTATGGGGTTCCGGTGGCATGTTAGGCGGCAGGCTCAGCAGTAAAGTCGGCTACGGTCTGATTCCAGTTAGCCACCTTCTTGTTCAGCCATTCGGTGTGGCGGGCGGTAATCTTTGCCAGGTCACCCTCTGCGCCCTTACGTCGATTCTGGGAGTGGTGAGCAAAGTTCTGGAACTCGAACAGTACGCCCTGCACCTCGAAAAGCTCAGTTGCCACCTCGCTACGCCGGCGGTTCAGAACTCGAACCTCATGGGCGGCAAATGCTCCATTGTCGGCGTGCTCACCGTGGAAGAATCCCTTAGCTACCTCCTGTCGGCGTGCCTCCAGGTCGAATCCGCCACTCTTGAAGTTGCGAACGTCGGTGCCATTCGTCCCATGTACCGACGACGGCAATAACAACAATCAAGAGCATAATGATGGAGTATATAATAACGCCACCAACAAGAAACATAAGAAGTCCTTAATCTTCAACAAGGGGGCACGCTCACTCAAGCAGACAAACAAGTGAAGAAGAGAGGGGTGGGCACCCAAACAAGAATACCCCAACCCTCAACTCTCACAAGACATGGCTAACCAAACACACGCTCACGCGCATAATCAACCATACCATCCACAGCGTTCAAAATATCCAAAGCCAGCGCCTCATCATCCTTAGCAACAGCCTCAGCCCAATCGGGAGCAAAAGAAGACGCAATGTTACGCAACTCATTGTACGACCACTGCAAGCGACGCTCTTTCTCATCCACCCCATCCCACACACTAGGGTTAGCAGACGTAGCGCTCGCATCAAACGTCGCCAAATCCAAAACCGCCGCCTTCACAAAACTACCCGTAGAGAACAGCGCACCCACCTCAGACAAAGAAGACACCAACAAAGCATAAGTGTTCTTAGCCCTAACCTGAATCTCAACACTAAAAGCCATAACTAACAATCCCTCCATAGGAACAAGATGAAGAATAACGGCAGGTAACGATTACCCGCCATATGATTACTCCATAACTATACCACAGAAAATAGACGACACGCAAGCTTGTGATACACAATGACGCAACCTACCACACCTGGCACCCGCAAGGCAATAAAAACCATCCTTCGACACCCCAACACCAAGGCTTAAAATCGCGCTCACACCATGCGCTTACCAAAAATCAACCTCTGGAGGTTGATTTTTACCCCCTAAAAATGAGAATCTGCACCAAAGTGCATAACGCCCTGACTAGGGCAAATGATACATTCCCCCACATACCGAAACACCCAAAAATACCCCGCGCCACAATGCACACAAAAACCCACCCAAAAAACCTGAAAAACGTCATAATTACCACCAAAACCCCTGTGCCAAAGACACAAACAACCCAATTCACCTCAAAAATCTATATAAAACCCCTGAAAAACACCTTAAAATCAACTTCTGCAGGTTGATTTTAAGCCACCACTACAGCCCCATCACCCAAAACGCAAAAACGCCCTGACTAGGGCAAATGATACATTCCCCCACATACCGAAACACCCAAAAATACCCCGCGCCACAGCACGCTACCAAAAACACAAGAAAAGGAGAAAGAAAAAAGGGAAAGAGCAATCAACCGCGTGAGCAATATGACCCACACCACACCCAACCCCAACCACCACACCACCTTCCACCC